>JAEEGL014254617.1_pt1 | contig 70863 bp, 23 predicted proteins | sample 9134231 | NCBI WGS metagenome assembly JAEEGL01 (sample SAMN16246548, study PRJNA631951) | gut metagenome | biome: gut microbiome; feature: rumen; material: fiber-attached | host: Bos | place: Iran: Karaj | collected 2018-10
CCACGGGTCTCAGAAGTTAGAATAAATCTAATACCTGAAAACACCGAGGGGCTTGGGGGCGAGAAGCCCCCATGAAAGGCTAACACATAGCACTAATGCTAAAAAACGTTAACCATATTCAGTTTTTATATTACAGTTCATAGATTTTTTCGATTATTCTTGATATTGTTTACTAATTATGGGGCCTATTGGGCTTATAGGGCCTATTGGACTCAACTTTCCCTATAGAAGTCCAGCATCTCAAAGATGTCGTCCTTTGATGCAGCTTGATTGATACGTATGTCGCCCACGGCGCCGAGGAGAGTGAAGTTAATATGGCCGGCAGTATTCTTTTTGTCGTGAGTCATCAGTTCATAGAGGCGGTCATACTCCTTACAGGTAAAAGCGAAATGGCCGTAATTTGCGGCCACGAACTGCCGCACCTGATGCAAACGCTCGGTAGAGAAGCCGCAGCGAGTGGCTGAGAGGTAGAGCTCACAGACCAAGCCCCAAGCGACGGCATAGCCGTGGAGTACGGTGCGCCCTTCGGCCATCGCCAGACTTTCGAAGGCATGACCTGCGGTGTGCCCAAGGTTCAAGGCCTTGCGCAAGCCGTGTTCCAGGGGGTCTTCCAGCACGATACGTTGTTTCACCGCAACGCTACGGGCCACCATTTCTGCGAGTTCGACATAGTCCACCTCTTCGAGGTCAAAACGTAATAGACACTTCAACTCCACGTCGGAACAGATGAGGCCGTGCTTCAACATCTCGGCATAGCCGCTGAGCAGGTTCTCATGGTCCAAAGTCCGCAGGAACTGGGTATCTATGATGACTGTGGAGGCATTGTTGAAAACGCCGATTTCATTCTTCAGGCCGCAGAAGTTGATGCCGGTCTTTCCTCCCACGCTGGCGTCAACCATAGCAAGAAGGGTCGTGGGGATATTGATGAAGGCGATGCCGCGCTTGAAGGTGGATGCTGCGAAGCCGCCGAGATCCGTGACCATGCCTCCGCCGAGGTTGATGAGCAGGGACTTGCGTGTGGCTCCACCCTGACTGAGAGCCGTCCACACGGAAGCCAGAGTATCGAGGGTCTTGGCTTCGTCCGAAGAAGCTATGGAGATGAGAGTAGCTGGAGGGAACTCTCCGACAAGGGCTTTTAGGGCTTCCTCCAACCGCGGCCAACAGTATTGGGCAGTGTGATCGTCCACAAGGACGAAAAGGCGGTCGGGAGCTATCGTTTGGATGGACGAACGCAGGTCACCAGAGAAGTCTGAAGTGATGATAAGGGATTGCCGTTCCATGTGTTGTTTAGTGTCGTCTTTCCGACTTATAGGTCTAAATTTTGCTGCAAATATAGCACAATATGGGCGAAGGACAAAAGAAATGGCCCAGTTTTTGAAAAAAAACGCTCAGATTGTTTCTCGTTCGTCATTTAATGCTTAACTTTGCACCGCATTTTGGACGTATGGGTCCGTTTTTCATCAAAATCATCTATAAATAATAACACATAAACAGTTCAACCATTTTAATTGCAATGAGCAAACAAACAGAAAAGATTCAGGAGCTCATAGAGCTCCGCGCCAAAGCCCGTCTGGGTGGTGGCGAGAAAGCCATTGAGAAGCAGCACGAGCGCGGCAAATACGCTGCCGGCGAACGCATCGACATGTTGTTGGATGCAGGTAGCTTCGAAGAGATGGACATGTTCGTAACACACCGCTGCCATAATTTCGGCATGGAGAAGAAGCAGTACATGGGCGACGGCGTTGTCACCGGCTACGGCACCATCGGCGGCCGTCTGGTCTACGTTTTCGCACAAGATTTCACCGTCAATGCCGGTTCGCTCTCCGAGACCATGGCCCTGAAGATCTGTAAGGTCATGGATCAGGCCATGAAAGTAGGTGCGCCTGTCATTGGTCTTAATGATTCGGGCGGTGCCCGTATTCAGGAAGGCATCAACGCCCTGGCCGGTTACTCCGAGATCTTCCAGCGCAACATCATGGCCAGCGGTGTCATTCCACAAATCAGCGGTATCTTCGGTCCCTGCGCAGGTGGTGCTGTCTACAGTCCCGCACTGACAGACTTCACGCTGATGATGGAAGGCACCAGCTACATGTTCCTCACGGGTCCCGCCGTGGTAAAGACCGTGCTGGGCGAAGTAGTCACCCAGGAAGAGTTGGGAGGCGCCAGCGTCCACAGCACCAAGTCCGGCGTCACCCACTTCACCGCCAAGACGGAGGAGGAAGCCATGGCAATGATCAAACAGCTCCTGAGCTATATCCCGCAGAATAACCTCGAGAAGACTCCGCGCGTGGAGTGCACCGACCCCATCGATCGCAAGGACGACTACCTCAACGAGATTATCCCCGACAATCCCAATATGCCGTATGACATGTATGAGGTCATCGCCAGCGTGGTGGACAACGGCGAGTTCTTTGAAGTTCAGCCGAACTTTGCCAAGAACATCATCGTCGGCTTTGCTCGCTTCAACGGCGAGAGCGTAGGTATCGTGGCCAACCAGCCGAAGCAGCTGGCAGGTGTGCTCGACTGCAACGCCAGCCGAAAGGGTGCCCGCTTCGTCCGTTTCTGCGATGCCTTCAATATTCCTATCGTCACTCTCGTCGACGTTCCCGGATTCCTCCCCGGCACGGGTCAGGAGTACAACGCCGTCATCCTGCATGGCGCCAAGTTGCTTTACGCTTATGGCGAGTGCACCGTACCCAAGGTGACCGTAACCCTCCGCAAGTCCTATGGTGGCAGCCACATCGTGATGAGCTGCAAACAGCTGCGTGGTGACATGAACTACGCTTGGCCCAGCGCCGAGATCGCTGTCATGGGTGCTGCCGGTGCTGCCGCCGTCCTCTATGCTAAGGAGGCCAAGGCCATCAAGGAAGAGAAGGGTCCCGAGGCTGCCAAGGAATTCATCGCCGAGAAGGAAGAGGAGTACACCAAGCTCTTCGCCAACCCCTACAATGCCGCCAAGTACGGCTACATCGACGATGTCATCGAACCCCGCAACACCCGTTTCCGCATCATCCGTGCCCTCGACCAGCTGGCCGACAAACGTATGCAGAATCCTGCCAAGAAGCACGGCAACATACCTCTCTGATTATTTAACGATTTAATCTTTAATTCATTAAATAAGGATTATGACACTATTATCTACCGATTGGGGTCTGGCATGGGGAATGGCAGGCATCAGTGTGGGCGTGGTCTTCGCGATTCTCGTCCTGCTGGTGGGCGTGCTCTATGTCTTCAGTGCTGTGGCCAAAGGCGCGACCGCCAAGGCCGAGGCACCTGCCAAGCCGAAGGTGCTCACTGGCGCAGAATTTGTCAAGTCCAAGCAGGCTGACATCGCCTCTGCATCCGACGCCGACAAGGCTGCCATCGCCACCGCCATCTTCCTCTACATGGGCAACCAGCACGACGAGGAGAGTGGCATTCTCACCATTCACCACATGGATCATCCCGCTTGGCACGCCGAGCTGAACAAACACCTGTAGGAGCCTCGCTGCGCAGAGTTAAAAGGTTTAATGTTTAATGTTCAACGTTAAAACCTTGAGCCCAAGACTTTGCATGCAACAAAAGAATCCTCATTAAACTTTAAACTTTAAACATTAAACTTTAAACTTAAATCTGCGGGCAGAGCCCGTATCAAATATGAAAGAATTCAAGTTTAAAATAGACGGCAAGGACTACGAGGCACAAGTAGCCGAACAGGACAATGGTGTCCTGGCCGTGACATTGAATGGTAACACCTATGCCGTGGAAGTGCCCGCACTGGCACACCACGCCGTCAAACCCGTTGTGCACCAGAGTGCCGCTCCCGCCGCTGCTCCTCGCGCTGCCGCTCCCTCTGCCGCGCCTGCCGCAGGCACCATCGTAGCTCCCCTGCCCGGCACCATCAAGCAGATTGTTGCTGCCGAAGGCCAGAAGGTGAAGAAGGGCGACACCATCCTCACCATGGAAGCCATGAAGATGGAGAATGCCATAACCGCCGAGAGCGACGGCACCGTACTGAAAGTACGCACCAGCGTGGGTGCCAGCGTCAACCAGGGCGACGTCCTCGTGGACTTCCAGGCCGAAGGCAAGGCCGCAGCCCCCGCCCCTGCTCCCGCCGCAGCCCCCGCTCCCAAGGCCGCTCCCGCTCCCGCTCCTGCAGCAGCTCCTGCCGCCGGCGCCAAGAACGTGGAGGCTCCCCTGCCCGGCACCATCAAGCAGGTGTGTGTCAGCGTGGGGCAGGAAGTAGCTGCCGGCGACACCGTCGTCGTCATGGAAGCCATGAAGATGGAGAACAACATCACCGCCGAGTTCGCCGGAAAGGTCACCGCCGTCAATGTGGCTGTGGGCGATCAGGTGCAGAGCGGTCAGGCTATGGTGGTGCTGGCATAACAGACCCACCCCTCACCCTCCCTGAGAGGGAGGGAGTGGTCACCATTGTAAAATAGATAAAATTCCTCAAAGAACAATGAATAAAATAATAAACAACCTGCGAGAGTATATACTCCCCTCCCTCACAGGGAGGGGCAGGGGGGTGGGTCTGCTGCTCCTTATGCTGATGATTCCCATGGTCGTTGCTGCCCAGGACTTCTCTTTCGGCCAGGCTCTGACCAAGTTCTGGGATGACATGGGCTTCACGAGCTTCTTCGTGGGCGAAGGCTGGAAGAACGCCGTGATGATTGCCATCGCCTGCTTCCTGCTCTACCTCGCCATCAAGAAGGAATACGAGCCATTGCTGCTGCTGCCCATCGCCTTCGGTATGCTGCTCGCTAACATTCCGGATGCAGGTCTCTTCCACACAGACATCTGGAACGACCACTTCTTGAAAGAAGGAGCCGAAGGTTATCATTCCTACGGCTACGTCATGTCTCATGGTGGTCTGCTTGACATCTTGTATATCGGCGTGAAGGCAGGCGTGTATCCTTGCCTAATCTTCCTCGGCGTGGGTGCCATGACGGACTTCGGTCCCCTCATCGCCAACCCTAAGAGCCTGCTCCTGGGCGCTGCCGCCCAGCTGGGCATCTTCGCCACCTTCCTCGTCACGCAGATGGACTTCTTCGGCTTCACACCTGCCGAAGCCGGTAGTATCGGCATCATCGGCGGTGCCGACGGTCCCACCGCCATCTTCCTGACCTCCAAGCTGGCTCCCCACCTCCTCGGTCCTATCGCCGTAGCGGCCTACTCCTACATGGCTCTGGTGCCCGTCATCCAGCCGCCCATCATGCGCGCCCTGACGACCGAGAAGGAACGTTGCATCCGGATGAAGCAGCTGCGCAACGTCTCGAAGAAAGAGAAGATCATCTTCCCCATCGTCGTCGCCATCATCGTCAGCCTCATCCTCCCCAGTGCTGCTACGCTCATCGGATGCCTCATGCTGGGTAACCTGATGAAGGAGAGCGGTGTCGTGGAGCGTCTGAGCAAGGCTGCACAGAACGAGTTGAACAACATCGTCGTCATCTTCCTCGGAACCACCGTCGGTGCTACCGCCACGGCCGAAGCCTTCCTGAACTTCCAGACCATCTCCATCCTCTGTGTAGGTATCGTGGCCTTTGGAGTAGGCACTGCTGGCGGCGTACTGTTAGCCAAGTTCCTGAACCTGTTCCTGAAGGAGAAGATCAACCCGCTCATCGGTTCCGCCGGCGTCAGCGCTGTACCCATGGCAGCCCGCGTATCGCAGACCGAAGGCGCCAAGGCCGACCCGCGCAACTTCCTGCTCATGCACGCTATGGGTCCGAACGTCGCCGGTGTCATCGGCTCCGCCGTCGCTGCAGGTATCCTCCTCAGTTTCCTCGGATAATCGCATTCGCGCCACACGCGTATATAATCTAAGGTAGGGTGCGCCGCCTTCCGCGGCGCACCCTTCTTCGCTTGAAAAGGACTATTCTAAGTTGTTAGGCCCAAATCGTAAATTCGTAAAATCGTATAATCGTGAAATATCTCCTCTTCTCTCTCTTGCTGACGACAGCCGCCGCTGTCCACGCACAACCCGAAAACGTGCCCATACAGACGGGACAATACGAACCCTCGTGGGAGAACCTGGCCGCATGGTCTTGTCCCGATTGGTTCCGCGACGCCAAATTCGGCATCTGGGCACACTGGGACCCGCAATGCCAGGCCGAAGGCGGCGACTGGTATGCCCGCGAGATGTACTATCCTGGCTGGAAACAAGACTGGCACAAGCGCCACTTCGGCGACCCGAAAGAATATGGCTACAAGGAGCTCTGCCGCGACTGGAAGGCCGAGCAGTGGAATCCCGATGAGCTCATCAGTCTCTACAAGAGCGCCGGTGCCCGTTACTTCATGGCCATGGGCAATCACCACGACAACTTCGACTGCTGGGACAGCCCCTACCAAGAGTGGAACAGCATGCGCGTGGGGCCCATGAAGGATATCGTAGGCGGCTGGGCCGAGGCTTGCAAGAAGCACGGCCTCTACCTCGGCGTCAGTTTCCACGCCAGCCACGCCTGGACCTGGATGGAACCCTCCACCTGGTACGACGGTAACCTGACGAAGGAAGACGGCGAAGGACAGTGGTGGGAAGGTCTGGATCCGCAGGAACTCTACGCACAGAACCACCCGCACAGCAGAGGCTGGGAACAGAAAGGTTCCATCCACAGTCAATGGGGCTGGGACAATGGCGCTGCCCTGCCCTCCGAGGCCTACAAGCAGAAGTTCCTCAACCGCGTGCTCCAGTGCATCAACGCCTACCACCCTGCGATGATTTATTTCGACGACACCGTGCTACCCTTCTGGGGATGCGACGAGAGCGTGGGACTGAATATCCTGACACATTATTATAATACCAGCGCGCAGACCGACGGCACCGGCAAGGCAGAGGTCGTCGTGACAGGTAAGATCCTCGAGGACAAGCACAAGGAGGCGATGATGTGGGACGTTGAACGCGGTGCACCCGACCGCTGTCAGGATCAGCCCTGGCAGACCTGCACCTGCATCGGCGACTGGCACTACGACCGCGGCACCTATGAGCGCAACAGCTATAAGAGTGCCGAGCAGGTCATCCGTATGCTCGTGGATATCGTGTCGAAGAACGGCAACCTGCTGCTCTCTGTGCCCGTGCGCGGCAGCGGCGTCATCGATGAACATGAGCGTGCCCGCGTAATGGGTATCAAGGCCTGGATGGACATCAACAGCGAGAGCATCTATGGCACCCGGCCCTGGAAGGTGTACGGCGAAGGGCCCAACTTTGAGAGTGCCAACCCGCTCAACGCACAGGGCTTCAACGAGGGCGTCAAATACTCCGCCGCCGACGTCCGCTATGTCGTGAAGGACGGCACCGTCTATGCCACCATCATGGCGTGGCCCACGGCGCGCGAGTTCACCTTCAAGGCGCTCGGCCAGAATGCCCCCTCCTACTCCGGCAAGGTGAAGAGCGTTCGCCTCCTCGGTGGCACCGCGGTCCCCTTCACACAATCACCCGAAGGCCTCTCCGTCACGCTGCCCGAGCAGCACCCCAACGAGATTTCCGCCGTCCTCGCCATCACCTTCGAGGCCAGCATCTGAGGGCCATTCTCCTTCTCTCCCACGTGTGAGGAACACACGAATATCGTACAACGAATTAAAAAACGGCGTATCTGGGGCCGTCGGGCAAAAAAAATAGCACCGACGGCCCTTGGTCTCAAATATTTTCAGTACCTTTGCCGCGGATTTTGGGTCTCACTCCCATCGCGAAGCAACATCGCTCGACCTTCGGTCGCTTGACACTTCAAGAACTTCCGCGCCTCTGGCGCTAACTTCCGTTGCAAAGCAAAATAACTTCCGCCGCGCAGCGGCATAACTTCGTATAACTTCTAAAAAAACATACAACTATGGCAAAGAAAGCACTACTGATGATTCTCGACGGATGGGGAATCGGCAACAAAGGAAAGGGCGACGTCATCTATCAGACGCCAACACCCTACATGGATTATCTCAACGCTACGTACCCCCACAGCCAGCTGCTGGCCTGCGGCGAGAACGTGGGACTGCCCGACGGACAGATGGGCAACTCCGAGGTGGGGCACCTGAATATCGGCGGCGGGCGCATCGTCTACCAGGACCTGGTGAAGATCAACCGTGCCTGCCGCGACAACAGCATCATGCAGAATCCGGAGATCAAGCGCGCCTTCGAATATGCCGTGCGCGAGGGAAAGGCCGTACATTTCATGGGCCTCACCAGCAACGGTGGCGTACACAGTTCATTAGAACACCTCTACAAGCTCTGCGAGATCTCACAGGAATATAAGGTTCGCGAGACATACGTCCACTGTTTCATGGACGGCCGCGACACCGACCCGCACTCCGGCGTGGGCTTCATCCGCGAGCTGCAGGCGAAGTGCGACGAGACCGGCGCACATATCGCCAGCATCATCGGACGTTTCTACGCCATGGACCGCGACAAGCGCTGGGAACGTGTGAAGATTGCCTACGACCTGCTCATCAGCGGCGAGGGCTATCAGGCTCAGGACATGGCAGAAGCCATGGAACTCTCCTACGCCGACGGCGTCACCGACGAGTTCATCAAGCCCATCAACAACGCTAAGATCGACGGCACCATCAAGGAAGGCGACGTCATCATCTTCTTCAACTACCGCAACGACCGCGCCAAGGAGCTGACCATCGTGCTGACCCAGCAGGATATGCCCGAACAGGGAATGAAGACCATCCCGGGCCTGCAGTATTTCTGCATGACACCCTACGACGCCTCGTTCAAGGGAGTGCATATCCTTTTCCCGAAGGAGAACGTCGAAGACACACTCGGAGAATACATCAGCCGTCAAGGCCTGAAACAGCTGCACACCGCAGAGACCGAGAAGTACGCCCACGTCACCTTCTTCTTCAACGGCGGGCGCGAGGCTCCCTATGAGGGCGAAGAACGCATCCTCGTCGCCAGCCCCAAGGTGGCCACCTATGACCTGAAGCCCGAGATGAGTGCCTTCGAGGTCAAGGACAAACTCGTCGCCGCCATCAAGACCGACAAGTACGACTTCATCGTCGTGAACTTCGCCAACGGCGACATGGTAGGACACACCGGTGTCTACGAAGCCATAGAGAAAGCCGTCGTTGCCGTGGACCAGTGCGTCAACGAGGTCGTCGAAGCCGCCAAGGCCACGGGCGACTACGAAGTCATCATCATCGCCGACCACGGTAATGCCGACAACGCCATCAACCCCGACGGCACGCCCAACACCGCCCACTCCCTGAACCCCGTGCCCTTCATCTACGTCACCGAGAACAAGCAGGCAAAGGTCGAGGACGGCATACTGGCCGACGTTGCACCCAGCATCCTGCACATCATGGGACTGGAACAGCCCGCAGCCATGACAGGAAAATGCCTTATTAATGGTTGAAAAGTTGAAAGGTTGAAAAGTTGAAAAGTTGAAAGGTTGAAAAGTTGAAAGGCTGCCCATTAAACCCATTAGACCCATTAAGCCTATTAAGCCCATTAGCCCCATTAGCCCCATTAATAATATCACTATGAAGAAAAGAATCCAATTCAGCCTCGTCTACCGCGACATGTGGCAGAGCTCTGGCAAGTTCCAGCCCCGCAAGGACCAGCTGGAGCGCATCGCACCAGCCATCATCGACATGGGTGTCTTCGACCGCGTAGAAACTAACGGTGGCGCCTTCGAGCAGGTGAACCTCCTCGCTGGCGAGAACCCCAACGCCGCCGTCCGAGCTTTCTGCAAGCCCTTCAACCAGGTAGGCATCAAGACCCACATGCTCGACCGCGGCCTCAACGCATTGCGCATGTACCCCGTGCCCGACGATGTGCGCGAACTGCAGTATAAGGTGAAGCACGCTCAGGGCGTGGACATCCCCCGTATCTTCTGCGGACTCAACGATGTCCGCAATATCATCCCCTCCGTGAAGTGGGCCAAGGCCGCAGGCATGACGCCCCAGGCCACCCTCTGCATCACCACCTCCCCCGTGCACACCGTGGAGTACTACTCCGAGATTGCCGATCAGGTCATCGCTGCCGGAGCGGAGGAAATCTGTCTCAAGGACATGGCAGGCATCGGACAGCCCGCACTTCTGGGCGCCCTCACCAAGGCCATCAAGACCAAGCACCCCGACATCATCATCCAGTACCACGGCCACAGCGGCCCGGGCCTCTCCATGGCCAGCATCCTGGAAGTCTGCAACAACGGTGCCGACGTCATCGATACCGCCATCGAGCCCCTCTCCTGGGGCAAGGTGCATCCCGACATCATCTCCGTGCAGTCGATGCTGAAGAACGAGGGCTTCGAGGTGAAAGAAATAAATATGAACGCCTACATGCGCGCACGCGCCCTCACCCAGGAGTTCATCGACGACTGGCTCGGCTACTTCATCAACCCGGGCAACAAACACATGTCCTCCCTCCTCCTCGGATGCGGACTGCCTGGCGGCATGATGGGCTCCATGATGGCCGACCTCGCCGGCATCCACGGCGTCATCAACAACACCCTGAAGGCGAAGGGCGAACCCGAGCTCTCCACCGACGAGATCCTCGTGAAGCTCTTTGACGAAGTGGCCTATGTGTGGCCGCGCGTGGGTTATCCTCCATTGGTCACCCCCTTCTCGCAGTACGTCAAGAATATCGCCCTCATGAACCTGCTGACCATGGCTCAGGGCAAGGGCCGCTTCGTCATGATGGACGACAGCATGTGGGGCATGATCCTCGGCAAGAGCGGCAAGATTCCCGGCACCATCGATCCCGAACTCAAGGAACTGGCCGCCAAGCAAGGCCGCGAGTTCACCGACGCCGATCCCCACACCCTGCTCAAGAACGCCCTGCCCGACTTCATCAAGGAGATGGAGGAGAACGGCTGGGAGCGCGGACAGGACGACGAGGAACTCTATGAACTCGCCATGCACCCCGAGCAGTACCGCAACTACAAGAGCGGTCAGGCCAAGAAGAACTTCCTTGCCGACCTCCAGAAGGCCAAGGATGCCAAGCTGCAGGCCGCAGCAGGCCCCAAGCTCTCTGTCGAAGAACTCTCTGCCTTCAAGCACGCCAAGGCCGATGCCATCCAGGCTCCCGATGCAGGCCAGGTCCTCTTCGAGGTCAGCGGCGATGCCGGTGTCACCCGTTGCACCGAGCCCGCCATTGGCGCCGAGTACAAAGAAGGCCAGACCTTCTGCTACATCCAGACCCAGTGGGGCCAGCTCCTGCCCGTACCCGCCGCCCTCGGTGGCAAGCTGGTGGACATCACCGCCAAGCAGGGTCAGAAAGTCCTGAAGGGACAAGCCATTGGCTGGATAGAGCGCGAGGCATAGTTGGCTGTTGGCTTTTGGCCTTTAGCTATTGGCCTCTAAAAAAACAGAATTTTTTCAAAAACACTACACACTACATAAAACTCACTCCTTTTCCTCATAAACGGGGTAAAGAATGAGCCAGTGAGCAAAATTCGTGTAGAGTGTAGTGTTTTTGAAAAAATTCTGTTTTTCTGTACGCCTCTGGAACGAAACCTCCACACCTCAGGAACTATACTTCCACGCCTCTGGAACTATACTTCGGTGGACGAGAGAGTAGCAGTGGCCCGTCAACGGAAGTCTGTCACCCGAGTTCCACAGATGGAATTCGTGAGTTCCAGTAGTGGAACTGCCGAGTTCCAGCAGTGGAACTCGCCGAGACATATATACATAAACGTCGAGATGTATATACATAAACGCTGAGGTGTATATACATAAACGCCCTCACATCCAGTCCCTCACCCCACTCCCCCCATTCATCCCATTAAGCCCATTAGACCCATTAGACCCATTAGACCCATTAACCCATTAGGTCTTCAAAGGCCGCCGGACAACTTGCCCGGCGGCCTTCCACTATTCAGCTATTCAATTCTTCCATTTCCTCACGGCTAAGGGTTGGGCCCAGGCGTCGGCGTAACCGCAGGCTCTTCGGCATAACCAATCCTCACCTCGGTATCCTTCTTGACGAGACCTGCGTCGCCGCCACCGAATACGTTGCCTTTGATGTTCGCGCCGTCAAAGATGTTCACAAGCGTCCAGACAGAGGTGGCGAACGACTTCTCATCCAGGCGAGCCATACCGCGGCTACCGCCATAGACTTCACCGCCATAGACCTCGTTGTAGTTCGTAGGACTACCGACCGTGGCCCTGATGATGACCTCATTAAGCGACTGCCAACCCACGCCATGATTATCTACAGGGAAGCCGGGCCTTTCCGCAAGATCCGGACGCGTGGGAGGTATCGTGGGAGGACCTACGCTACCTACCGAGCCGCCGCCATAGACGTTACGATAGATGGTGCCACCGTTAATCTCCACCTTGGTGAAGCGAGAAACAGAACCGGCAGAGGAACTATAATCTTTCTCCTTCATCGGAGTGGTCTTCCCTGTCAAAGGATTCACATAGTTCCACTCTTCTATCTGGGCTTCATCCTCCTCATCACCGCCTATCGAGGTAGTGATACGTCCGTTGGCATTGAAGTCATATACATACTTACCAATACCCGAACCGGCGCCATAGACATTACCGCGATGCAACCAGTGCGGGCTATCGAGGTCGGTGATATAGCTACCATTTTTGGCTTTAAGTGCTTCAGCGCCATACGCCATACCTATCTCACCGCTGTTAATGGTCACCGTGGCATCCCTACGCACGTGTCCGTCCTGACCGCCGCCATAGACGGAACCGAGGATGGTGGGACCATACAATGTCCAATTAGCTGCATCTGCAGGAGATAATGCCTTGAACGCGTCACCGGAAATAAGTTCGCCAACAGTATGAGCACCATCGCCTTCGCCATAAGCCGTCGTACAGCGATATTTGCCATCACCGATGGTGACTTCCGTCTCATTGACATAGCCAGAGAAGAACTCGGGGCTATAGAGATAGCGTGGTGACTCCAGGATATTAGGAGCCGACTCACCGCGGCAACCGCCGAAGATATTACCATAAGGCAGACCGTCCTTCATGCTATCATCAGGATCACCGTCCTTGATGTATCCTACATGACCGCCAGTAACGACCACGGTGGCCTTACCGCTGTTCAGGAAGGCTAAGCTATTAGCATTGCCTCCATCCCACAGCGTCTTATCGGCCGCTGCTGAAGCACCATTGAGCGTCTCACCATAGCCGGCAGGATAGTAGTCATCCGAACCAGCGGCATAGTTACCCTTACCCACGGAGCCCATGTTACCACCACCATAGACATTGCGTACCACATAGCCTCCAGACATCGTGACAGAGGTGTTGCCATAGACCTTACCGGCCGTGATGCTATAGATGCCGACAGTGTGGTAATCATCAGGATTTGTGGATCCTTCAGTCTTGCCAATCTTGAGGAGTCTCTTTTGGAAGGTACCCTTACCCTTACCACCGCCGTAGATGGCGTGACCTACCAAGCCTCTCGTCAGCGTCAGGGAAGCATTCCCCATGACATGACCGTTTTCTGCACCGCCATAGACCGAACCGGTGATGCAGTCGTACAGATAACTGGTGCCGGAAGCCGTCTTGTAGTTCTCAGGGGTGGCGGCGTTATCCTCCGGGTATGCAATGGTCACTGTTGATGATCCCACGTTACCACAGAATGCCATCATATAGCGGTCGCCGGCAATACCCTTACCACCGCCAAAGATATCACCATTGTCTATGCGGGCATTCTTATACTTCGTCTTGCCCTCTGGCGTAGTGGTATCAAGTACTGCATTATTATTTGTAATATCCAACGGTTGTCCCGAATCGTTGAACGGGCCCATGAAATCCTTACCGGTGAGACCGATACGGCCACCGAAGATATTGACGGTTGCAGTACCCAAGTATGCAGGACCATTCGGAACCGATACATATTGGGTCTCATACGGCCAGCTCAGGGCAAAGCTCTTGTCGGCATCTACATCAGCGTGTTTTACTATATACTTATATTTATAGCTTCCGCTGGAATCAAACGCCAAATCTCGGCTGGTCAATGCGCCTGAAGCTGCCTCAATCTCATAATTGAAGATACCTACAGAGGCCATCTCACCGCCGCCATAGATGCTCTTCTTCACCCAACCACCATAGATATCCACTTCCGAGCCGATACCCACCATGCCGGACCACAAGAGAGGTATGTAGCCATAGGTGTGTATATTGTTGCTGGCATCCTTGGATGTTATAGTAGCTCTGGAAGCTTCCTCCTGAATGGTGCTGCCGTAGCCGCCACCATAGACATCGCGTTCGATGGTGGGTTTGGTCGGGGTGCCGGTGTCGGTCTTACTGGTCTTACCGATAACAACGAGGGTGTTGTCACGTACCGATCCCAACTCAGCACCGCCATAGACGCTGTTCTTGATGACGGTGTTGTCGCCATAGATATTCACGGTAGCGGTCTTCACCTGACCCAGCTGCGGCCATAGTTCATTGTAGGTGTTGTCCAGCTTCGTCAGACGTCCCATACTGCCGCCAAAGACATTACCGCCCTTTGCATGGGCCAAGCGGTAGAAGTATTTGTACTTTGTGGTGGAACCATCGCACAGCAAGGAGTCGTAAAGCTCAAAGTCCGTGTTGGGAATGTAGTCTGCAGCCTTCTTAGCCGTCAGCGCCGCATTCTTGGCGGCATCTATCTGCGCTACCGTCTGACCGTTAGTTTCAACTTCTACACAATAGAACTGGTTCTCGCGGTCATTACCGATGGTACCGCCGCCGATGTTCACGGTGACATGACCATACGTCTTACTATCAGTATCTTCCGAGAACTGTCCGTAGGTAGAACTTGTAACAGCGTCAAAGCCGATACCCACAGAAGCCAGACGACCGCCTCCATAAATGGAACCAAGCATGGTGCCATCGCTGATGTTCACCTCCACGTTGCCGCCGACAGAACCTGCAGTGATGGCATCGCCGCCGAATCCACGTCCGGCACCGAAGATGTTACCGTCCACGTAAGAGGTGCCCCAGGTGCCAATGTAAGGATATCTATAGGTGACGGCATCTACGCCCGATCCGATAGTTACATCTTTACCGGACTTCACATCCAACTGCACATCGCCCAGCACGTGACCATCCTCACCACCGCCGAAGACAGAGCCGTAGACATGAGCCTCGTCGGTAATTTCAACCACCACACGGTTCACATTCGTCTGAGTGTTGAAGTTGACACGCTGGTCACCCTTACCGGCTCCAAAGAGGTAGCAGGTGACAGGGTGAGCGGCAATCTGACCCAACGTACGCGGTACACCGAGCGTTCCACCCGACATCTTCACTGTGGAGATACCCGTGGCATCGTTATCGGCCTTACCTACGTTGGTCAACTCATTACCGCCATAGACACTGGTTAGGATATGGCCGCCCTTGATCTCTACCAAGGTATTACCATAGACCGCACCGGCATTGGTATGCCACAAGCCATCAGAGAATCCATTGACATCTACAGGTCTTCCTTCTTTAGCACTTCTCGTTGGATCTTTAGACCAACCCGGTTTACGTTTATACGGGAACAGACCCGATCCGCCACCGAAGACGTTGCCATAGAAAGTGTGGCCGTCGGTAGCTGGCACAAGCTTACTTTCACCATCCAGATTAAAGACATCATAAGGTGCATAAGGTGCCTTATATTCCCAGCTGGCGCATTCGGGCAGAGAGGACGTATAATTTTCGGTACCGACCAATGTCTTCAACTCTGCCCGATCATCAGCGCCCATAATCAGATGTCCAGCTTCCCATTCCGCGTCGGTATAGGGACGGTTCATGGCAAGTGGGTTGTCCAGTCGTGTACCATCATCAGCCATCTGCACATAACCGTTACCAATCTGGCAATCTTCCTGAATGGTCACATGCGTATGGTGCTGCACAATACCATTCTCGCTACCGCCATAGACGGAACCCTTGACGAAGGCATGGCCGCCGACAGTCACCTCAGTACGTGTGGCTAAGGCCAGCGTCTCGATATACTTAAGATATTGGGCTTCGTCTGTGTAGATTTGCGGATTATTGGTTGGATCCACACGATAAGGTTTGCCGTCTGGGCTGCTTGTTGATGTGAAATCGATATCCTTATAGTCAGGATCCTTATAAGGCAGCACTCCCCTGCCGGCACCAAAGATATATCCTGTATCATCGGAACCGCCGTCGGCCGTCATCGTCATATCGTTCGGGCCGATTTCGGCATAGTCTTTGGCGATAACCCTACAGATACCTTTATTATCGGATACCAGAGAAACAGGCATTCCCGAAGCATCAAGGGAATACTTACCGACAGAAGCCATCTCGCCGCCGCCATAGACGCTGCGTCCGACCTTGGCATGATTCTGAATGGTGACGGTACTGTTGCCGCGCACCAGACCCGAGTAGCCATGAGTATAGATACCCTGACCGCCACCGAACACGCTACCCAAGATATTAGGTGCGCTGATGCCTTCTTCGGTTCCGAGGCCTATCGTCACCGACGTATTATTCTCTACGCGGGCGAGCTGACCACCGCCATAGACATTACCGGTTCCAACCTTTAGCTTTCCGGCCTCTAAGGTTCCGACCGTGCCGTTACCAATGATGACGCTGGTGCTTCCTTTGCCAGAATCCACTTCTCCTACCATGGCGTCGGCACACAGGAATGCGCCTTCACCACTATCAAGAACCTGTCCCTTACCGCCGCCGAACACATTGCCGGTAATCGTAGCTGCGTTGCGGGAAGGAGTCGGGGTGGCCACATTATTGCCCGCATCGTACCAAGACCACACAGCCTCGGTCTTCACCGTAGATGTGGTGACATATCCTTCCAAGGTTGAGTTATAAGCTACGACATCTTCCGGATAAATCGTGCCACCAGCAGCATAGCTGGTGCCCAAGGCGCCATTGACGAGGGCAACCTGTGCGGCCGTAAGTGCAGTGCCACTGCCGATATAATTAGGCAATGTTGCATTATGGGCATTACATTCTGCCTGCGTGTAATAAACTGCAGGAGTCTTCACATCAGCTGTCGTTACGTAACCTGGTAATTTAGCATTGAAGGCAGCGGCATGTGCTTCTGATATGACTCCGTTTTCACTATAAGCATCATCCGTTAATCCCAATGATGTATTCACGTCGGCGGCCTGTGCGGCTGTGAGCGGAGTACCACTGGCGATATAATTGGGCAATGCTTCATTATGAGTATCAGCTTCTTCCTGAGTGTAGTTAACTGCAGCTGTCTTCACAGTAGCCGTCGTGTAATAACCGGATAATTGGGCATTATAGGCAACGGCATCTTCCATATAAATGACATCATTTTCAGCATAGTTGGTACCCAAGGCTGAATTAACAGCACTTGCCTGTGCAGCGGTGAGTTGCGTAGCACTTCCAATAATGCCAGCCACATGGACAGGATTATCGCTATAATTATACTCATTACATTCTGTCTGGGTGTAGTTAGCAGCTTCAGATGCTATCTTATAGGTGTACTTGTCGCCGCCGGCATCTGTGGTTTCCCATACGGGATTGCCCTGAGCATCCCAGGTCAGCCACTTGCCCGTACCGATTTCCACATACGTGTCGCCAGTGATATTAGCCAAGTTACCGCCACCGTAGATATTTCCGATGGTACCGATGGGCAGTTCCACCCAGTACTTCGAGCGCACCGCGGAGACCTTGTAGTAATGATTCTCGCTGTCGTGATAAGCGTAGTAATCACTACCGTCTTGTTCCTTGTAATCAGCTCTATCATCCACTGGCAATACAGAATCATCGGTAATCTTCACCCTCTGCAAATCCACTCTCGTGCCAGCAATGGTGGCATGATACGACTGAGTCCTTTCACCCGTATAGGAAGTACCATGAGCATCCTGCCAGTCAGGAGTTCCTGTACCTTTATCCTCGACTTCCACTTTACCTGTCGTCATATTGACATTGACATGCGGGTTGCCGACCACCTCTGCGCGATAGCCGCCACCGTAGATGTTGCCGATATAGGTAGCAGAGATGACATTGATGCGCGGATCCTTCTTGGGAGTGGAAGCCAGCAGCTGCCTGATAGCGAGTACTTCCAAGCCCTTTTCCATAAGAGCTGAAGCCGCTGTCCTTTGAGCTTCGGTCTTGGTACCATCTTCGGCGATGGCTCTTTGTTCGGCAATCTTTGCATTTACAGCCTCATCGGTCGCCGTAGAAGAAAGACCCAATGCCGTCAAGTCAGCTGCAAGGTAGCTTTCGTATGATGGCTTTATGGTATTTTCATACTCTTCCTTGGATAAGGGTTGTGCCTGATATATGACTCCGATATCACCGCCGTAATCCTCACGCTGCTTTGCATAGCCACCACGGCCGTCTGACACATAGCCATAGACAGAATACGGTGCGAGATAACCACCGGCATACAACTCATCGATACGGATGGGTTCGCAGCCGCCTTCCTCAATATTCACGGTGATGGAACCGGAGATAGCACCGCTGGTGTTGTTACCGCCGAACACGCGCTTCAACGAGGAACCGTTGGAGATGGTAAGATTGATGTCACTGTTGACATCAGCATTCTTCGCACCGCCGAAGATTTCCTCAACACCCTTAGCACACTCCATCTTCATATCCACTTCACCGTCGATGGGAGCATCCTTACCACCGCCATAGGATTCATCCACCACCATCGGACAGTCATCATACATGCTCTCATACATCGATACGGCCGTGGAACTGATATTTCCTTTCTTATTACTACCGCCATAAACGTTGTGGATCTTACCACCCTTGATCTCTGTGGTAGCAACACCACCATAACCAGTCTGACCATACCAATAGTTGGCTTGTCTCATTTCCTTGGTGGCAGCATCAGAGTTTTCGACAGCCACATACGGCTTGGCCTGTGTGCCCTCGCCGTGATCAGCAGCGACATAACCCGTCATACCAGATGTAATATATTGGGAATAGTTCTGGTAGCCAATGTTGGCGCCCGGGTTCTGATACCATACGACAACGGGATCGCCGTAAGCATCACGTTCCACTAAGGAGAAATTGTCTGCACCGTTACCGCCGCCGAAGACTTCAAAGATCTCGTAGGTGCCGTTGACCTGTATGTAGGTGGCAGGCACAGGGGCTGCGTTACCGCCGCCATAGGCCTGATAAATACTGGTCAGCTGGCAGCCGTCGATGATGACCTCAGTCCTCTGGGTGGTATGCTCATAGTCGGTGGTGATGGTGGTGGTACTTCCCGGAGCTGCGGGACCCATCGGCATATAGGGTGCCAGATCACCACCGCCATAGACACCGCTCATATCATAAAGGGCGACGTTGTCGGCAGCAAACGCTTTCTTATCACTGATGCTGGTTTTGTCCTTGTTCTGTGTAGCGAACACATGCACCCTGACCTTACCCTGAGGAGAACCCTTCAGGTTGTTGCAGCCGAAGACGCGGTCCACAATACAACCCTTCTCAGAGCTCTTGACTTGGTATCCGTCTGTCACATCGGTCCAGCGGCTTCCTTCGCCAGTTGTTGCACCATGAATACCTTCGACATAATCTGCGGTCTCCAGTCCGTTCAGGTTCACCTTGACATCACCATAGACAATAGCTTCGACTTCGGTGACTGCTGGCTTATAGCTCGCGGAGCCAGGGGTACCGACAGCAGGCAGAGCATTACGTCCTAATCCACCGCCATAGGCATCACCGCCAATGGTGCCGCCAAGCAGGTTCACCGTCGTGGTGTACTTGGCCGTCCTATTGGCAGCATCGGCCCAGCTCCACAGACTCGTCTGTTTGCTCTGCGTCAGGTTGCTGGTATTCGTATGGGCCATAGCGCCGCCGCCATAGACGTCGTTCTGGATGCTACCGCCGGTGATGTCGACATTCACGCCACACTTCACATAGCCGGTTTCACCGCCGCCATAAACACTTCCCAGGATATTACCGCCGCTGACATGAACGTTCGGCCACAGGACCGTAGCAAAGCTGTTGGGGTCGTAGTCAATGTTCTTGTCGTCGAAGGCCACCTTCCTGAAAGCATCACTGGGACCGCGGCTGGCAGCGTAGACGCTACCACCAATCCGTCCACCCTTGATGCTCACCTGAGTGTATGACTTCGAGCCATGAGTAGAATAGCTGCTGAAGGCTCCTGGGCGGGAGTAATTCGTAAGATTCTCGAATTCTTCAAATCCCTGACCATTGGGCGCGCCCGTGTTGGGAGGACCTACCGAGGCCATGGCACCGCCACCATAGATATTACCTCTTATCTTTGTGGTGGCCGTTGACTCATTGTCGCTATTCTCACCGTAGACTTCAACCAGCGTCGTGCAGGTGACAGAGCCGGAGGAGTTGTTGCACTTATCCTTATTGTCGCTGTTGTCATGGTAGGTGCCGATACCCGAACCTGCACCGAAGACATGACCGCTTCGGCCAGAATCATCGACCGATGAATCCTGACCTGCGATATTACCCTTAAAGATATGCACCTCGGTACTATTGCGCACATGACCGTCTTGACCTCCACCATAGACAGAACCATGGATGGTTGGACTTACAGCGGAGAGGCTGGTCGTTGATGTGCCACCAATATTGACGATGGCCTTATTGACATAGCCTAAGAAGAAGTCGGGCACATATCGGTAGCGAGGCGACAGGGTGCAGCTGGCTGCGGCCTTACCACGGCTACCGCCAAAGACAGAACCGTAGGGCACGCCGTCATCGTCATAACTTTCATAAGTGTTTCCAACCAAAGAACCATTTGTGGTTCCCACAGTACCGCCCAGAATGTTCACCGTAGTAGTACCGCTGTTCTGGAAATAAGAAGGATATGTACCAGCCGCAGGATTCGCAGTCCATATCGCACCATCGGCAGAGGGCAATTCGCCATAACCGGCAAGCGAATAGTCATCGGAACCGCCAGAGTAGTTACCCTTACCCACGGAAGCCATATTACCACCACCATAGACGAACCAGCCCACATTGCCGTTGTTGATCGTAACGTTGGTGTTGCCATAGACCTTACCGGCCGTCCAGCTGTGAACATCTTCCACCAAATCCTTCGAAGTATCAATAGGATCTTTCTTGTTATTGCCTGCGTTGTCAGCATCCCACAGCGTAGATTTGAAGGTGCTGAGACCCTTACCGCCACCGAAGACTGTACGAGCAATCGTGCCGCCATGGATAGTGATATTGGCATCCTCCATGACATGTCCGTCCTCACCGCCGCCATAGAGGGTACGGATTGAGGGCGTCGAATGGCTTGCCTGATTGGCCGTGCCGATAACGACATTAGTCACTCGGACATTGGAGAACTTGGCTTCTTCATAGCGTTGCTTGGTAATGTCGCTTTCACCAAAGTCAACTTTACCTCTGGCTGCACCAAATACATAATTGTCGATCTGGGCCGTGCCATCGATGGTGACATTGGCCGTACCCGTATTATCGGCAAACGTTATCTCCAAAGGCCAGCTGAGGCCGAAGCCATACAATGTGCCGTTTTCAGATGCGGTATTATGCTGCATAGACGTACCGTCGAGGTCACTGATAATCGTTCCGACGGAACCCATGGAACCGCCGCCATACACATTATTCGTCACCCGACCGCCATGGACAGTAACATAGGTGTTGCCTGCCACAAGACCGGCCCAGGCGTTGTTATGCTCTTTATTATCATCACCGGTATATGTGTCAGTACCGCAACCGGCACCATATACATTACCACGGGTAACCAGTGCTTTTTCAGTTATCGCAGGATTTGTAAAGGTACGCCAAGGATCAGAAGTGTCTGTCTCAGGGATACCGATGGTACCGCTATATACGGTTACATAAGCATCTCCGGCATTGTGACCGTTCTCGCCACCGCCATAGACAGAACCCTTGATGCTGGGACCCGTGCTTGCACCTTCGGTGCCAATGGTAACTCTGGAATCTTTAATCCATGCCACCTTGTCGTAGGGGTCTTTATATACGGTGGCAGATGGATTACCCATCGTAGCCGCTACAGGCTTAGCGACATTACCTCTTGACGAACCGTTCACCATACCATTGTCGCGACCGCTGATACCGATGGTACCACCCGTGATGGTCACATTGGCTGTACCTCCACTGGCCCATGGGGAGAGGGGTACACCGTCTGGGATATAAGAGACTTTATCGGCCAAAGCGAACGTGCCCACCGATCCGAGGGCGCCACCACCATATACATTATGGTAGATGCTACCACCGCTGATAGTCACATACGTATCGCCCTTGACCAGACCTGCAAGCGTATGGTCTACATGGCCTTTACCGCCACCATATACATTACCCATCGTAGCACCACCGAACAGCACGTAGCCGGCATCGGGGTCAGTAGCGGGCTTCACTTCGTTGCGGCCTATCTCGCCGGCACTGATAGTGACGTAGGTGTTTTGCTCCACGACCGCCATCTCACCGCCGCCAAAGACACTGGCACGCACCTTGGTGTTTGCACCACTGATGCTGACAGAGGTGTTGCTCGTTACGCTTCCACCATGGTTGTCACTGGCATCGTGCTCTTCCACACCCATGCCACCACCATAGACACTACCGAAGGTGTACTTCACGGTATTGGCAGTTTCAACAGTTGCCCTCTGAGGAGTGGTTTCTGTAATCTCCGTACCGATGGTACCACCCGTAACGATAATCTCCGTACCTACAGTCCTGCTCTCGGCAGAAGTATGAATGCCCGTCACAGCACCGAACTCGCCACCGCCATAGACATTACCCATAATCCAGGTATCGGCACCGCTGATGGTCAGCTTCGTGCTCTTCACATTACCGACCTTTGTCCAGTCGGTGATGTCAGTTACGCCATCCAGCTTCTTACGACGACCCATACCGCCAGCAAAGACGTTACCGCCCTTGGTGTGCTTCAGCCGGTTGTTGCTTTCAAGCAAGGTATTCGGCATATTGGCGGTGGCTGTTGTCAGAGCAGCGCCCGTTACGTCTGGAGCGATATACTTGTATTCATTCGTATTACCAATCGTACCACCAGTAATGTTGATGGTGACATGGCCGTGGCTCTGTGATTCGTTTACGTCATTCATCATCTCGCCACTGGTTGGATCCAATCCTACAGAACCCAGACGTCCACCGCCATAGATACTGCCCATCATCGTACCACCGCTGATGGCCATGGTGATATCGCCGCCCACATTACCGGCCAGCACATTCTCACCACTGAAACCACGACCGCCACCGAAGACGTTACCGTCCACATAGGAGGTACCCCAGGTACCGATTACGGCTCCAGGCTTGATCTGCACATCAACATTACCCACCACGTGACCATCCTCGGCACCGCCAAAGACCGAACCGTAGATGATACCACCTGAGACTTCTACATTCACGCTGCCCACGTTCGTCATACCATTGAAGTGTGAACGCGGGTCACCCTTTCCAGCTCCAAAGAGATAGCAGGTGAGCGGGTGAAGGGCAATCTGTTCAACGGTACGGGGCACACCGAGCGTTCCGCCCGACATCTTTACAGTGCAGGAACCAAGCACGTCAGAATATTCATTACCGCCATAAACGTTGGTCAGGATATGACCGCCGGAAATGAGCACCTTCGTATTTCCTTCCACGGCACCTGCTGAGGGAAGCCAATCGTAGTCCGTGACAGTTTCTCCGGATCTAGCTTTTACATAGGGATAGTAGCCGGAGCCGCCACCGAACACACAACCATAATAGGTCTTACCGTCGCTCGGGTGCGCCGAACTTCCGCCAGGATAGAGCAAAGGTGCATCGTCAGCATACGGGTCATAAGTTTTATAAACCCAATTAGGTGATTCGCTCGAACCAGTATTTCTTCCGTAATCCCAGTGTGAGCATTCTGCCAGTGCATTGCCTCCTACACCACCCGTTACCGGGGTCGTGGTCGGATCGATAAACTCAGCCTCGGTATAGGGCTTCGGCACAGTCTTTCCGCCTACGACCTCCGTCTTTCCCTCACCGCAACCTATCTGGCCACCGTAAATCTTCACGAGGGTGTTACCACGCACGCGGCCGTTCTCACCGCCGCCATAGACAGAGGCCATAATCAGAGGAGACTTGACGACATGATCGAGAGAGTCGGCTGCGCTTGCATATCCTGCCGCATATCTGTTCTTAATGATGACTTCGGTTTCCCTGACATAGGTGTGGAAGTCCGCATCGGGGTCATCAGCGGGATTATCCACCTCACCACGACCGGCACCAAAGACGAAGCCCACATCAACGGGGCCTCCCTCATAGCCGGCCAGATTACCGGTGTTCTTCATACCGCCGTTGGTCAATGCAGCCTCGACAGGACCAATCTGACCGCCACTGACGATGACCGTACATTTACCGGTATTCGCGGTGAAGACATCGGGTTTACCACCCACACATCCGTCGTGAGTCGGGTGACCGGGCAGGGCAGCTCTCGTGAAGGTTCCTACGGAACCCTTGAGGCCACCGCCATAGACACCGTCATAGACATAACCGTCGGACATCTCCACATGGGTGTTGCCCTTCACGTCTGCCTCGCAGCCGCCGCCATAGACGCTTTCTTCAATAGAGATGCCTTCATAGTCTGTGGTTCCAGAATAATCCACTGCAGCATAGGTATAATCTCCGGAGCCCGGAGTGGTCTCTGTCATCTTCGTACTGATGTTCACATACGTGTTACCCTGTACCTCGGCCTTATTACCACCGCCGAAGACATCGCCGGTGATGTGGGCACCAAGAACGGTTGCCTCATACGTGCCTTGATGTTCGCCAGATGCTATCGGGGTCAACGGAGTCGACGGAGCTGATCTGAATTGTATCGGTTCCTTGACATAATAGGTCTTCGTATCAGAGCCGATATTAATGACAGCATTACCAGTAACCGAACCTTCATTACCGCCGCCATAGACACTACCGATGGTTCCTATCTCGTCCTTGATGGTCGCTCTGAAAGTCTTGGCGGTCGTGTTGAAGTCTGAAGCTACAATATTTGGAATCTTTGCTTCGAGATCTGCTTTTATGGCTGAGGCATCCGTCTTGGTAACGCCAACGCTCTCATAAGAGAAGTCATAGGTCTTGTTGGTGGCTGCGGCCCAATTGCCCTTGGTCATGTTGATGTTCACCTTCGTATCACCTGTTACAGATGCAGAACTACCCAAACCGCCGCCAAAGACATTGCCGATATAGGTGCAGGACCTGATATTAACCGTGATCTCACCTCTCGTGTATGCTGCATAGGATGATTCAGAATGGATATCACCCGTACCATCGTACGTCTTGGCTCCTGTTCCAGGATAGGCAGCTCTATTGCCGCCGCCGTACAGGCTATTGATGATGATGGGCTTACAGTCGTCAGTTTCTTCTACATTCACGACAATAGGTCCTCCAATACTACCACCTTGGTTATTACCGGCAAAGACATTATTTAATATACCACCTGTGATATTCAGTGTGACACTTCCAAAGATCTTGGCATCATACGAACCGGCATAGACATTGACTCCTTCACTACTATTACAGCCAGTGATCGTGATATTAACATGTTTATTCACGTCAGCACTCTTACCGGCACCGTACACATTCCGAATCTTTAAAGCACACTCACCGTCGTCGGTGTTTTGATCATTGATTTCTGTACTACCACACTCACCCTTGGTGTTACTGCCACCAAAGGTATCATAGATCTCACCGCCCTTCAGGGTGATTTTGGCTAAACCGGTCACGTTAGCACCCGGGCTTCCGGGCTCACTACCATTACCACCGCCGAACACGGTTCCAATGACGTATGATCCCCATATCGTTACATCCGATGTGGGCACGTCGGCAGAATTACCACTACCATAGACCTGCATGATACTGGTGTCGTCGCAACCATGGATGTTCACCTGGGTCTTCTTTTCACCATAAGGTGCATAGGTAGCTAAATTGCCGCCGCCATAAACGGCGACAATCTCAAACCACTCCGGACTATCATATTTAAAGGCGGGTGATGTGGAATTCTTGTTAGGCTTCGCCTTCACGGTTCCGTCGGAATTATAAACCCGCGTCTTATATACCGTCACATTCACGTTGCCCTTAGGCGTACCCTGGAGGTTGTTACAGCCAAACACACGGCCCGTAGTGGGAACAGACTGGCCGCTCACGGTTTCTAATAGTTTAGTGAATGCCGTACCATTGACAATGACTGAGACATCACCATAAACCATGGCTGCGATGTCACTTGTTGCACCATTCACACCATTCTTCTGTCCCAGACCACCACCGTAAGCATTACCGATGGTACCGCCCGTCAGGTTGAGCGTGGTTGTGTAGGTCGTACCGAGTCTGTAATAAGTAGTACTCTCTGCTGCCTTCTCGTTATTTGTCGTGATTTTGGTATAGACATCACCAGATTTAGTATACAACCCTGTTACGATTGATGTACCTACGGTGAGGCCAGTCACTGCGTAATAATCGTCGGCGTTAAGGGCACTATTCACCCAGTTACCGGTATTCGTGTGGGCCAGTGCGCCACCTCCATAGACGTCATGGATCACAGTGCCGCCAGCTATGTTGACTAATACACTACCTGTCACCGGAGCTTCTTCACCACCGCCGAAGATATAATTGGCTGTACCGCCGGTCGTCGTCACGTTGGTTCCACCAACGCTTGCCGTTGAACCTAAGCCGCCACCATAAACGCTTCCGCTCACGGTGCCATTAGCCATCGTTACGACGGGCGTACCGGTATATGCTGCCAGGTTACCACCGCCATAGACGTTACCGACTGTACCGCCGCCGATAGTAACAGCCACCGTTTGCTGCGGCGCACCGTTCACATTATTACAACCGAACACGGCTCCTGTAGTGCGTGCCGTATTGGTAGTCGTCGTCACAGTTCCTCCATCAACAACCACCTGCACGATACCATTGACCAGAGCCGGATTAGTGCTATCTCCTAAACCACCGCCATACAGACTACCGTTCACCGTACCGCTCTTGAGCCAAACCTTAGTGATGTCGGCAGCAGCAGTGTTGACATTACCAAGTGCAGATCCGCCATAGACATCACCCCAGATGACGGGTGTACTTGTACCGTTGCCAATAGTCACCATCACATTTGCACCAGTAGCAGTAGACGAACCATAGCCGCCGCCATGCACGTTGGCAAGATGCGTGGCATCAGTACCCACCGTACCGCCATTGACATTAACGGAAATGGCGCCACTTACCGTACCATTGGAGTTACATCCACCATAGATACCAGTTGATACTGCGCCGCCTGTCATCGTTACGGTAGCAGTACTGCTCACACCGGCTTCATTGCCACCGCCATACAGGTTGGTTGCAGAACCACCGGCCATAGTCAGGCTCGTCGTACCGGTAATAGCTGCTTCATTGCCACCGCCATAAGCATTACCCACGGTGGTGTTCGCTTTCTGTAATATAACAGAGGTGTTACCAGTCACGGCAGCAGCATCACCGCCACCATAGACATCACCCGTAATAGTAGCCACATAGCTTTCGTGACCCGAAGTAATATCACCAATAGTCACTACGGGATTGCTGGTCACAACAGCCGTGGCACCCTTACCGCCGCCATAGACGCTACTGGACACCGTGCCGTTCCAGATGTTCACAGCGGGTGAAGCGCCAGGAGTTGTCGGGGTATAAGCGGCCAAGTTGCTGGCACCATAGATGTTACCAACATGCAGGTCGCTGTCACACCCGCTGGAAGCCTGGCTCCAGTCCATATTGACGGTGATGTTACCGGTAATATTACCGTTGATGTTCGAACCGCCGAAGGCATCCTGCTTGACGTTACCGCCGTAGAGGTTGAGCGTGACAATACCCGTAATGTTCGCAGCCTTATCCTGATGTCCTGCACCCAGGGAGGCCAGATCACCCTTCGAGCCGCCATAGACGTAATTCATTTCTCCACCTACGATAGTGAGGGTGACATCACCATAGATGTCAGCCAGATTACAGCCGCCGTAGATATCACCGAACCTCGTTCCGCAACCGATGGTGGCATTGATATTGACGGGATTCCCCGAGGTGCCGATATTGGCAAGGTTGTTACCGCAGAAGAACTCATCGACATACATATCGTTTGCGCAAGCCCCTGTAGCATCGACGCTGATGCCCATGTCACCGGTGATCGTACCGCTGGTATTGCTGCCACCGAAGAGCTGGGTAATCTTACCGCCATGGACGCGCAGGTCGGTGCCGCCAGCACCAATGTTAGCTGCTGTGACCTCACCGTTACCACCGCCGAAAACGCGATTGAAACGGCCACCGTCGACGATGGTGACAACCCCATAGGCAGCAGCAGCATCGCCGCCGCCAAAGAGATCTTCGATGGTATTGTCGCAACCATAGATATGCACAGTGGCCCGCTTGGACGATGTCGTACCTTCGATATCAAGTACAGGACTATAGTCAGCCTGTCTGCCGCCGCCGAAGACGTTGTCAATAGCATAAGTGGGGGTACTTGGTCCAGTATAACCTACTGCATCCTCTGTGGTGTGTGCAGTCTTGTAGATATTCACCGTAACATTGCCCTTCGGCGAACCGTTGGTATTGTTACAGCCATAGACTGAGCCATCAATCGTAGCAGAGCCCGAATAAGTTGGAGTAGCAGCTCCGTCGGTAGCACCGATATTAACAATGACATTACCGTTGACCTGGCCTTTAGTCACATTTCCGGCTCCTGTCTCACCAAGACCGCCGCCGTATGTGTTGCCGTGGAGGGTTCCGGAAAGGATATTAACAGTGGTCGTCGAAGCCGATGCATTGACCTGACCCAGAGCAGAACCGCCATAGACATCACCATAGATAACAGGAGTAGTGCTGTTTGTATCGTCCCCCACATTAACGGTGACATTTCCACTGGTAGAGGTATGCTCACCATAACCGCCACCAAAGATATCGAGGCTGTTGCCATCACCAGCAGCACCTACATTGGCCTTGACATTTACTACTATATTACCTGCCACGGTACCATTGACATTAGCACCGCCATACAGGCCTGTGAGGTTCGTGTTGGCCGTGTTGTAGTTGATCTCAACATTACCATTTGTGGTAGCTCTGGTATCATCACTTGAACCAGAACCCATGCCGCCACCGAAGATCGTGCCGTGCAGGGTGTTGCTGCTGATGTTGAGCGTGGTCGTCTTGCCGCTGGCACCGACTGCGCCGAGTGCCGAGCCGCCATAGAGATTTCCATAGACCGTCGTGCCATTGAGGGTAATACCAATATCGCCAGTGGTACTTGTTCCATGACCATAGCCGCCACCATAGACGACATCGGTAGTCGTACCATTGACTCCCACTGTGCCGCCATTCAGCGCTATCGTCACATCACCCACGCTGCCACTGGCATTACATCCGCCATAGACACCGGCTGTTACCACACCGTTGGTCAGGGTAACAGAAGATGTACCGCTCACACCGGCAGCATTACCACCGCCGAACAGGTTAACCACTGTACTGGAAGCATGGCTATCATTATAGATGACAGAAGTATTACCCGTCACGGCAGCGGCATCGCCGCCACCATAGACATTTCCGCTTACAACAGCATAGGTGGTATTGCTGCTATTATCACCGATAGTCACTTGCGGGTTACCAGTCACGACACCCTTTGTCGCATCAGCAGGATCACCTTTGCCGCCACCATAAACGCTTCCGCTCACGGTGCCATTCTTGATATTGACCGCTGGATAATTGGGGGTACCTTGAGGCGCAGAATAAGTGGCCAAATTACCGCCACCATAAACGTTGCCTAAATACCAACCGCAAGTATTGCTCTCGTCGGTCTTTTCAACATTGACCGTGATGGTACCAGAGATGGCACCGCTGGTGTTATTACCACCAAACACGTTAGCAATAATACCGCTATTGATGGTCAGTGAGATGTTGCCTGACACGTTGGCCTGATTGGCACCTCCATACAGAGCACCAATACCCTCAAGGGTTGTACCAATGTTTTCAGGATGAGCGGCATGACCATTTTCACCGGCTACGAGTGCGCCTGTACATCCAATCGTGATACTGCTGGCAGCGCCTGGAGCGAGGTTGCCACCTCCATACACTTCGCCAATCTTCATATCACAAGAGCTGTCCTTGTTAATGGTCAGAGTACCACTGACACGGACGGATCCCTTGCTGTTGCTACCACCGAACACCTTGTTGATGGTGCCACCTTTGATGGTGGCATTGGCCGTACCAACACCATAACTGTCACTGGACGGAGTATCGGCACTGTTCTTGTAGCCCACGTTAGCCGCCGTACCACTTTCACCGTTACCACCAGCAAAGACGCGATCAATATCACCGCCATTGATGGTCACATTAGTATAGGGAACTGCGGCAGCATTACCACCACCAAAAACGTCCTTGATACTTGTAGCGCAACCGCTGACAGTCACTGTGGGATAGTTGCCAGGCGAAGTCGGGTCGAAGTGTGCCAAGTTACCACCTCCATAAACTCCTTGCAGAGCGTATGTCTTGGCACCAGTTTCACCATTTACTATCGTTGCAGCCGTACCATTTATCACCACCTCAACAGTGCTCTTCGGTGTACCATACTTATTATTACAACCGAACACATTGCGGGCTGTTCCGCTTTCTACAGTCACCGTAACAGGACCGTAAACGTTGGCTGCAATTTCGGCATTTGCAGTGTTGTCACCCAAGCCACCACCATAGAGGTCTCCATGAAGCGTTCCGCCATAGAGGTTGACGTCGGTGGTAGCACCTGAAGTTTGGGTGCTGCCATCGGTGGTGTTTACCTTTCCTTTTGCCGAACCACCATATACATCACCCCAGATGATGCCTGTGCCGGAATAGCTGTAGTCCGGAGATGTTCCAGTCCTCAAACCGATGTTCACGGTCACACTGCCATTCACAAGCGTAGCCTGACCTAAGCCACCGCCGAAGACTCTGCCAGTCATTTGTGCAGGAGGCGTTTCTCCCCAATCCGCTCCTATAGTACCACCTATTATTTCTACAGTGGAACTGCCTTTCAGCACACCATTGACGTTGGCACCGCCATAGACGGCAGAACTCACAACGGCCTTGGTATTGTCGCTGTTTTCCATGGTAAGTGTGGTGGCTCCGAAGTTCCGGGCTGCTACATCTGGTTGGGAATCAGGATCATTCTTGCGTCCCAAGCCACCACCGAAGACGTTACCGGTCACACTGACGCTATAGATATTTACCTTCGTTTCCTTTCCTGATGTTGCAGCAATGTCAGTAGGATCGGATGCATAGCTATTACCTTTGGTCGCATTGACATCACCGAGGGCACTACCGCCATAGACGTTGCCGGTTATCGAGGCATTGCCGGTATATGTGGCTGTTGGAGGTTCTCCAGAGGTGGTCTTCGAGCCGAGATTCACCGTCACATCACCACTAACAGTTGTTGTACTACCTTCACCACCGCCAAAGACGTCATTACTTAACTTGACACCTTCATAGCCTGTCGTCGTATAGGCTATAGTACCAATGTTAACCTCAGTATCGCCGTTTATATCAGCTGCCTGACCGCCGCCATAAACTTTACCTGTGATATAGGCACCTTCCACATTGGGATGCTCTTCATCGACACCAGCTGTTGAATCGTCATCATCTACCGATGTCAGCTCAACGGTCGTTGCCGTACCGATATTGACAGTAGCCTTACCATAGACATCCGCTTGTGCTCCACCACCATAGACATCGCCAATAGACCCTAAATCATGGGTATTGGCGGTGTTGTTAGTGCGCTTAATATCTTCGGCCTTGATTCCCGGTATCATATTGATATTCACCGTTGGGCTGCCATACATCTTAGCTTCTGAACCCAAACCACCACCATAGACCTTGCCGATAGATGTGCAGGAGATGACATTTAACACAGGATCTGCAAAGGGGAAAGAATGAGTAGCGTCAGCTGTTGGATAGGACACTGCAGTATTATCGTCTGCGGACAGCCTTGGCAAATAGATTGGCTTGCCTGTAGAAGGATCTGTTTGACCGCTATCATAATATCCATAGATTGAGTATGCTGCTTGGTTACCACCAAGGTACAATTCATCAATATTGATGGCGCGGCAGCCCGTTTCTTCGATATTCAGCTTGATATGACCATTAATCATTCCACCAGCATTATTGCCGCCAAACACCTGACGGAAATTACCGCTGGTGACGGTCAACTCCACATTTCCTTTCACGTTGGCATTGTCGGCGCCGCCAAAGATCTGATCAATCTTTGTCTCAGGCATACAGCCTAAGACAAGGATGGCATCGCCATCGATATCGGCATTTCTTCCGGCACCCACCAGTTTCACTACTTTCAGAGGACAGCCTTCGGCATCAGCATCATTAACGGACATGGTAGCCGAGCCGGTAATGGTGCCCTTTTCGTTACTGCCGCCGTAAGCCTCGTGGATATAACCACCTGTCAGCAAGGTCGTAGCGTTGCCATTCACATTAGCACCACTATTAGATATCCAATCGGTACCATTAAGAGTATAAGGATCCTTACCGTTGCCACCTCCAAATACATATTGTATTTCGTAGGCACCCTCCACATGCACATCCGTTGCGGGCACCGCAGCGGCATTACCGCCGCCATAGACACTCTCTACACTGACATCGCAAGTGTGAATCCAGACATGTGTGCTCTTACCCGTTGTCGATCTGAAGTTGGCCAAGTTGCCACCGCCATACACGGCTGCAAGTTCATACGTATTAGTGTTTATTGTGGGTTTAGTATTAGCTGTGCCGTCATTTTTATACGTTACTGTCTTATAGACATGTACCGTTACATCTCCCTTTGGTGAACCATTCAGGTTATTTGTACCGAATATGCGTCCGCTCTTGACCACAGAAGCATGTTCACCTGTGTATTTACTGATTTGTATTTCTGATGCATTTCCCGTTGCACCGTCGGCATCACCGCCTAAATACACCGTGATGTCACCATACACCTTGGCCTCAACAGGACCTTCATAACCCTCTGCAGAAGGATCATCGCCATTTGCCATACGACCCAGACCACCGCCGTAGGCATCACCCTTGATGACACCGCCGTTCAGATAGACCTTCGTCGTCTTGGTCGTCGTGTTAGGTATGGTTTCGCTCCCTGTGCCATAGCCAGCCGTCACATTCCCGATGTTCGTGTTGGCCAATGCACCACCGCCATAGACATCCTTATTTACGGTACCGCCAGTCATGGTGACAGTGACATTACCCGTCACATCAGCCTCGTTACCGCCGCCAAACACATTGTTTTCAACGGTACCTGCACTAATGGTTACTGTGGCATCGGTCTTCACGTCGGCCAGATTACCGCCGCCATAGACGGAGCCTAAGACGCGGACACCGGTTGGGGTGCTTCCCCCACCCTGCGCTGTAGCTTTACCACACATAACAAGCAAGAGCAGGAGGCTGCTGAACAGTCCCTTCTTCACGATGTTAGTCTGACGTATATTCTCGTCCTTCATATTGCGTATCATATAATGTTTCAAAATATATGTTGTCTTTCTTTATATTCTCAATCCAGTTTCGCTGCCTTCGCGCTTGGCGCTTCCGCTCTCGTGCCCCGCGGTTCCGCCGCTGGGCTCCCCTCTCCCGCTATCTGGCCTCTTCCACCAGTCATCACTGAGACGGCAGAGTGCTTGTGCCACGCAGTTCATCGTCTTGCATTCCATCACTGTAATCCCCTCGTCTTTTAGCCGATAGTGGTATTCCCACGGAGTGGCGATAAGCAGTTTCCCTTCTGCACAGCGCTCAATGCGCTCAATGGAGGGGTGAAATATCTCTGGGAAGCCATTATCTGCGATAAGCACCACGGGGTTCCCACGCTGCATCGCCTCATCGATGATGGCCTGCTCGCCTTTCGCAATGCGCGGCGAGACAAGCACGGCACCCCGTGTCGCCTCTGTCAGGCATCGCTGTTTCTGTTCGCCGAAGCGCTTTGCATCTTTCCGATGGCACACCACCGGCAGAAGCCGCCACTCCAATAGCTTCCGGTCGCCATAGGTGTCACATGTAATCCATGTGCCGACCTCGCGCCCGGCGTTTCCGATCCCGCGCCCAGCGGTTCTGTCCTCGCGCCCGGCGGTTCTGTCCTCGCGCCTGGCGGTTCCGCCGCCGGGTATCTCACCGCCGGTCGCCTTCTCTTTAAGCAGTCTACCCTCTATCTGGGCGAAAGCCTCTGCGCTGAACTGCGCTCTCGCACATTCGCGCTGCAGGTAGCCGCGTAGGGCTGGTATGGTGAGGGCGGTGTTCACACCGCCTCGCCGTGGCTGCAGCCACTCGCGGTTGCTGGTGCGCATAAGGCGGCTACGCGGGTTGCCTTTGATATAGGCGCGCTGCTGTTCCAGCTGCGCTGCATCGATGGGCATCACATCGCAGTAGCCCTCTTGAAAGATGGAAGGGAGGGTAGCAATGTGATGGGGTCCTTGGCGGCGTAACCGCCCAGCACCTGTGCCCAGCGGTTCCGCCGCTGCGCCCTGCAATCCTGCTCCTGTGCCCAGCGGTTCCGCCGCTGGGCTCCCCTTTGCCATTTCCTCTTCCGGCCGCATCATCTGTTGACCGGTCATCTTCCACCAGCGGTGGTTGCATCCCAGCTTGAATCCTGCTATCACCTGTCCCAGATGGGCAGGACGTCCCAAGCTGTTCACAATCTTCCTCTTCACCACTAAGATGAAGTGAAGATGTTCGGGCATAATGATATGGTCTTGGACCTCTATCATGGGGTAGTGGGCAGTTATACTGTGAAGCATTTCCTGCTCCACCATTTGTCCGACAGGCGATAGCGCCACTCTTGGTGCATCGGGGTCACCGTCGGGCTTATCGATACTGCCTACCACCTTACCGAAGGGCGAGCGGACATGCTCTGCAGCCTTCACGGTAACGTGATAGATGCCGGGCAGCATGTAGTTCTTCCAGCTGCTGCGGCGATCCATCCGATGTATGGTAGGTTGTAGTATCATCTTTTATCTTCTTTTTATCTTCTTATTACTATCATTATTCTTGAATATTCACTGTCGTGCTGCCTTCTACGACGCCGCGATTACCGCCTCCGAAGACATTACCATTGACTATAGTGTTACCCTCGAGATTGACGGTGACTTTGTTCCCAGTACCAGTAACATAGCTCTGGTCACCGCCGCCATAGACATTGCCGGTGGTTGTATTTCCTCCGGAACCTATCACACTGTTTCCCTTGATGGTCAGGTTGACATTACCGGCCACCGAGCCGAGATTGGAGGTGCTTAAGTCAAGGTTAGTGTAGAGTATATGATTGGTCTTGTCAATTGCTCTTTCGGTGCTGTTGATGGTCTCATCGCGATGTTCCCATCTATAGGAAACCGTTTCAGGAAACGTGGGATCAAGATATACACCGAGGTTACCGTCATAGAACGGTGCCTTGACAAATCCTCCCGTATTCATTACATCAACGGTAGGTTTGGAAGCTGAGTATCCTGCACCAAACACATTTCCATTTACGGTACAGCCGTCAAGTATAGAGGTGATAGATCCATCCACTTTGCCCAAGCTGCCACCGCCGTAGAAATTGCCAGTCACAGTGCAACCTGTAAGTGTTGATGTGACCTCATGTGTCGTTGCCAAAGAGAAACTGACAAAGTCAATGAGAAGACGCGCTACATTCTGGGTATTGTTGGACATCGGTATATACTGTGTAAAGAAGGTGACAGAGACTCCCCCATAAGTGCTTCTATAATCCTGTATGTAATTGTTGTTGAGAAACGTATTCCAATTACCAGAACCATAGTCCCCGTTAATATTATTTATATTAGTCGGAGTAAAGCGACTATAGGAGTTACCACCATAGCCGGCACCATAATAAGTGTCGAACTTACAGTTTGTGGCTGTCGTCTGAACCTTCTTGCCGGGACTCATGTCACCGAACTTTGGACCGCCGCAGAACTGCTTGATGTAACCGCCCTCGATGACGGTTGTGATGTTGCCTTCCAGAGGATGGACGGCATTAAGGCCACCTCCGTAGAATTCATTAATATCGGCATTCTGTATCTGCCAAACAACATTACCATTAGTATGATCTGAAGCATTGCCTGCACCTTCCTGAGCCGCGCCTGCCACAATGCCGAACCTACCGCCATTGATATAACACTCCAAATTGTCGTCATAGTTTGCAAAGTCTGCTCGATAAAGACCTGTCAGGTAGAACTCGTCGAAGTCACCGCCAGTGACCGATATGGGCGGGTGGTTGGTATTCTGTTGCTTATCTTGGTGACAGCCTCTATGAAACTCCTTGAACCACACATTGCCGCCTACATGATAATAAGGTATTCGATGAGAGACACCTTTTTGACTAAAACTCACCCATTGTTCCATGACACCACCCTGCAGGATAAGCGCGTCGGTCGCCTTTTTGCTACTATGCTCATACTCGAACTGAGTGAATCGGAAGAGAGACGTGTTGGTGGACTCGAACCAACCTTTTGGAATCATGATGCCGAAATTGTAAGTACCGGTACCTCCCGTTGACTTCTGAGCCATGCCGAGACCGGGGATATTGATAAAGTCAACTCTGACGGGATGCGTCTCAGTACGACCATCAAAACGCAAAATGTAGGAATAATCTGGTTCGTTGTCGCCATCCAGATCTATAGAAGTAACCGTATAGGGCTTGCTGTTACTTGCTTCCAAGCTGCCATAAAAATGATAATTGCCCACAAGCACCACGGCATAGTCATAAACGGTATGATTATTCGCATCCACTCCTCCCGAAAAAAGTGCCGAACCAGAACTTGCGATAGCATTGCCCATAGAGGTGTAAACCACCTGATTTTCTCCTGCAATGGAATAACTGGTGCCGTTGGTGTATTTCTGTCCGCCACCGACATTTGGAACATTGTAAGAAGTGTTCATCGCCTGATTATATGTCACGTCGGCATAGGCATCGGCCAGGTAGACGCATCTGGCCCAGTAGGGCTCAATGGTGATGGCAGTCACCCCTTCGGGAACATCCCAATAGGCACCCTGGCTGAAGATACGGCCACTGACACTATAAAGGTCTTTGTTTGTGCAATGGCGATCGGCGAAGTTATAAGGCATAGTGGCTATCTCACCTGATGCGCTGTAAGTCACGTCGGCATCAGTGGTAAAACTACCCTGAGTGCCGCCGGTGATACTGACAATCTTCCAGCCCGTCACCACACGATTTCCAGTATAGTTCTTAGTGCCTACGCCGTTGTAGTAAGGCAATTGCACCTTACCATAGTTAAAATTGAAGTGGTCGGGATCCTTGTCTGTGATGTTGAGGGTGAGGCTCGTGGTGGTGATTTTAGCCTCGTTTTCCCCTGTACCAGGATGGTTATACACGGCACCGTTGCCCATCTGGATATTCACTGTCAATGTACCGAGTTTACCACCTTTATTGCGCTCGGCTTGTGTAGTTGCATGCTCAGCATCGATATTGACAACTGATGGATACTTGCCGGGAACCTTAAGGATAGGATAGGGATGGTCGGTACCTATCTGCGATGGTTCCAGCACCCACTTGGCCATCATGTCTTTATTGTCATAGTTACCTGTGACCCACCAAGCAGCCAGTCCACGATGGCTATTGAGTAAATGGCGGAAGAATTCAAAACGCTGGAGGAAACGAGTCTCAGCCATCAGTGCACAGTTGTAAGTGTCGATCTCCTGATTCTGTACATAGGAAGCCTCAGCGCGGAAATAATTGAAGTTACTTACACCCGATTGGTCACCTCTGTTTGTAATAATCTGTCCATTGTAGATGGGAGCCTTATTAGTGCCGCCCGTGATGTCACCATAGAACATACAATTCATCACCATGGTCTTCAAGTTATTGGATTTTGTGGCCACATTGTTATGACCCACAATACCTCCTACTTCAGTGCCACCGGTAATATTGGCATAACTGTAACAATTGATGACGCGGGCTTCACCGTCGAGAAGGCCGACGAGGCCTCCAGTATAGGCACTGCCACTAACTGTTCCATCTAGTACACCACAGTTATAGATGCGCGAGGCTCCTTTAGCCTCACAAGCTATTGCTCCAGCATTACCAGACACTGAGACAGAAACTCCTGTCAAGATAACATTCTTTATGGTAGCATTCTCTATACACTCAAATAAAGGACCGCTCGCACTGATGGTCTGAAATCCTCCATCAATAGTCCCTTTAAAAGGATTGCCACTACTTCCAATATTGTTTTGTGGTGTACCTGTAGCAGTAAAACTACTGCTAAGTACATAATTACCTGTGGCATCATCGATATCACCAAGGGAGTTAAGCGTAACAGTGCCACGAAGATTAACAATGACACTCGTTTCCTGAGCAGAATAATAGGTCTTGCCATCTACCTCATTAAAGGCAATGGCCCTGACAACATATCTGCTCCCATCGTCAAGGGTAATAGGTGAACTATAAGTTGTGCCAGCAGTTTTCAGATTTACACCATCTTCGTATGAATACTTAAACTTCACCCCACTCTGACTACTTGAAATTGCTACAGTATTACCGTTTACAGTTAGGTTGGGAGCTATGAGATTTATTTGATAATCAGAAGACGTCACCTCCGAAGTCCACCATCCTTTAGGATCATACGTATTATTTTTATATGCTGCGATAGCCCTAACGGTATATTTGGGACCATACTGAAGCGTAACCGTTTTTCCTTTTGTACCAGTGATGCTTCCGTCAACTTCAGCAGGAGCAGTAGCATCATCCCCACTATAATCCCTATTGTCAAGTTTATAATAAGCATCACCAAAGGTTGTGGTTATGGTCACTTTATTATCAGTACGAGAGAACGAAGGCTTTGCAGGAACTGCTATCATTTTCCATTTAGATGCATCATCGTTTGCTAAAGATAATCCAATATTCTTGCCTACTCCACCTTTTGGATTCAGGAAATTATAGCCGTCGGTGTTGTTTGCCCCCTTAGGCATAATATTGTATTTACCAGAACCAGAACCGTTCTCTGTGATAACGAAAAGAGCCTTATTGCCATAGGTGGCCAAGTCATCAACTTCTTTTAATGCTACCGTCGTTACGAGAATAGTATTATCATCTGCTATCATGTATCTTCCGTCAGAGTAGTGACGAATGTAATACTCATCATTATTATTTTGGATTAACTGCCAAACAGCGGAGAGATCTTGCTTCTTATCTGTCTTTACATATGGATTGTTCGAACTATCCTTGTCACCAGATGGGATTAGATAATGACCAGTATCTTTTTGGTTCTGTAGATACCAAAAACCTGATAAACTCGTCTGCCCCCACACGCTGCTCATACCGCCGCAGAGGAGCAGCAGTACAAGCAGTAGAGTCCTACACATTATTATATATATATTGCGAATCATATCTGATTGTTATATTGTAGTCGTATTATGAATCTTTTCCTTATGGCATAATGGCATTTATTCTTTACTTCTTCCATCTTCCATCTTACATCTTCCATCTTACATCTTACATCTTACATCATACATCTTCCATCTTATTCCTTAATCTCCACCGTCGTGCTGCCGCTGACCTCACCATGGTTTCCACCGCCGAAGACATTTCCACGCACTTGGGTGTTGCCCTGAAGGGTAACGGTGACGTTGTGGCCTGCTCCTATAACATAGCTCTCATCGCCACCGCCATAGACGTTGCCAGTGTCGTCATCTCCTGCGGTACCAATCACGCTGTTACCCTTGATGGTGAGGTTGACATTGCCGTCCACCGAGCCGAGGTTGGACTTACTCAGGTCCATATTGGTATAAATATAGTGATTCGTTTCAGTTTCATAACTTCCCGATTGACCGTTGGTCAGGGTGACACCTGCTTCTGATGCGTTTTTCCATTCAAATGTGGTAGTCCCGGAAAAAGTTCCTGGTTCAAACATACCCGAAGCACTGTTGTAATTTGGGTTACCATTAGTGGTGAAGCCGGCATCTCTTACCTCAAGGGTAGGCAGCGAGGCGGAGAATCCTGCACCAAACACATTGCCTTTCACTACGCAGTCCTCAAGTTCCGATGACACATCTCCTGTTACTTTCCCGAGGCTGCCGCCGCCATAGAAGTTGTTCTCGATGGTGCATCCCTTCAGTTTTGACTCCACATCATTACACTGTGCCAATGAGAACGCGGCGAAATTGACATATAAACGGGCACCTGTGGTACCGCTACTCCATACGAAGAACTCGTAGTCGAAGTCTGTGGCCACGCCAGGACCTTTTTTACCATATTGGTCAAGAGCACCACTTGCACCTCCTTGTTGCTTAGAATTAGTCGTGACTCCATCAAAATAATTGCCTCGGTCGGTGGTATAGTAGCCCTGAAGCGTTCCCCAATTATAACTTGAGTGATCGTAGTATTTCTTCTTGGCAAGGGAGGTGCCGCCGAATCCGGCACCAAAGTATTTTCCGAAGACGCAGCCCTCGGCATGGGTGGTGACTTTCTTCCCTGCCTGCATATTGCCGAACTTGGGGCCGCCGCAGTAGGTGGTCACATAGCTGTTGTAGATATCTGTAGTGACGTTGCCCGTGATGGGTTTGGCGTCGTTGGTGCCGCCGCCGAAGAAGTTGTCGATGTCGGCGTTATAGATCTGCCACCGCACATTGCCATTGATTTGTTCCAGCGACGCTCCCGCCGCTTCATGGATATAGCCACCACTGATGTAACATTCAGCATTGTCTGACCTTACGGCGGCATCGGCCTTGTAGGTTCCTGTGAGGTAGAAGCCCGGGAACTCGCCGCCCGTCACCGACACGGGTACATGGGGTGTGGACTGGCTGCCATCACTATGGGTGCCCATGCCGAACTCGTTGATCCACACGTTGCCGCCCACATGGATGTAGATGGTTTTACCGTTGACGGCCTTGCTCTGCGTCGACACAAACTGGTCGACCACGCCGCCAAGCAAGATGAGTGGAGCGTCGGTCTTGTCGCAGCCATCCAGATTCTCATACTCCAGCTGGGAGGTGTAGAAAAGTGCCGTATTGGTGGTCTCGAACCAACCTCTTGTCTTGAAGATGGTGAAGTTGCAGATTTTGGTGGCGCCGTTGGGCTTTTGTGCCTGTGCTGTGCCCGGGATATTCAGGAAGTCGAAGCGTATAGGAGTTATATTCGATCTGCCCGTATGGTGATAGATGAGGCTGTAGTCTGGCTCATGGTCATTGTCCATGTCCACCGACATCATGGTGAAAGGTCTGCTTCCGTTTAACGGCACAGTAGCCAAATGATAATTGCCCATAAGCACGAGCGCATTGTCATAAACGGTTGAACCTTCCCCACCCAAATTGTCTCTGATGTAGTTCAAAGCATTTTCAATACTAGTTTCAGCTTTCTGTCCATTAAACGTCGTAGGCGTTGCACCATCACGATTCAGCTGCGTGCCCGTCGCCGCCACATCCTGCTTGCCAGTATAGTCGTTCTTGTAAACCACATCGTAATTTTTGTCGGCAAGGTATACAGCCTTACCCCAATAGGGCTCTATGGTGATTGCGGTCACACCGTAAGGCACATCAAAATAGGCTCCTTGTGAGAATACGCGCTTGCTGACAGAGTAGAGGTCTTTGTTGGAACTCTTGCGGTCGGCATAGTTATGGTCGGGATAGTCTTTGATGCCTGTAGTGGGGTAGTTGGCAGTGGTGTAAGGGTCACCGTCAATGGCAGTAATGGCTGTAATCTTCCAACCCGTCACCACTCGGTTGCCTGTATAGTTGCCGGTGCCCACGTCGTTGTAGTAGGGTAGCTGTACCTTGTCGTAGTTGTAGTTGAAGCGGTCGAAGTCCTTGTCGATACGCTGCAGCGTCAGACTCGAGGTGGTGATGGTGGCCCCTTCAGGCTTGGTCTGTCCGCCAGTAGTCTGCGCGCTGCTGATGGTCACCGACAGGGTGCGGCCCAGTTTGCCGCCGTGGTTGCGTCCAACGGTTGCACTATCAGGAGCATTCTTGACGTCATAGTTGATGATGGAGGGGTAGGTGCCTTGGGCTTTCAGTATGGGATAAGGCTTGGGGGCGTCTATGGTGCGGTCGGCGGTCTCGAGCACCCACTTGAGCATCTGGTTGGCGTCGGCCACATAGCCCGTGGCATAGAAGGCAGCCAACTTTTTGTTGCTGTTGAGCAGCAGGCGGTAGAACTCGAAGCGGTTCAGATACTTCTGCTCCACGGCCAGGGCACTGTTGTATTTGTTGTTGCTGATGGCTTTGGTCTTCAGCTCGTCGTAGGCGTAGTAGTTGAAGGTGTTCAGTCCACCTTGCAGGTTGGCGATGTTGGTGCCGCCAAAAACAGGCGAGACGGTGGTGCCGCCCGTAATGTCGCCGTAGAACATGCAGTTCATCACCATGGTGTTGATGCTGGCGGCGGTGGTCGTTGCATTGTTGTTACCTACGATACCGCCCACGTTGCTGCCGCCGGTGATGGTGGCGAAGGAGTAGCAGTTGATGACGCGAGCCGTACCCTCAAGTAGACCAACAAGGCCGCCAGTGTTACCCGTTCCGCCCACCGAGCCGCTGAGGATGCCGACATTGTAGATGCGGGCAGCACCGTTGGCTGTGCCGGCGATGGCACCCGTGTTGCCGGTGTTGCCGCTGATGCTGACACCTTCCAGCACCAGGTTCTTCACCGTACCGGTCAGGGTAGTGAACAGCGGTTTGTCAAGACCCGTGATGCGGAAGGGCATCTTCGTGTTAGGGTCAATCGCTGCCTCTAAGGTGCCGCTGAACGTCGCAATGCTGGTATGGCCTGAGCCACTCACGTTGCTCGTGAGCCGGTAATGACCCGCGGGGTCGTCGGTGATGTCCGATAAGGAAGTAATATCCGTCTGCCCCCACACGCTGCTCATACTGCCGCAGAGGAGCAGCAGTACAAGCAGGAGGGTTCTACACATTATTATATATATATTGCGAATCATTATTTATTATTTAATTGACAGTTTCTTCTTGTTCACGATGTAGATGCCAGGTACGTGGACAGGGGTCTCGATGGTCTGACCGGCCGGCAGTACGAAGTTGGAGAGGGTGATACCAGCGGCATTGACAATGCGGATGGTGGTGGCCTCCTTCATGTGCGACCTGGTGACGATGTTGCGACCGCGAGCGAAGATCTCCAGGGTGCCGTCGAGAGCTGACTCAGGTGTATCCTCATCGCTGAATGTACCGCTGAAGAGGATGTAGCCGGGCAGCTCGCGCTTGACACCTTCACTACTCGACTGCAACGTAGCGTTGGCCGTGAAGTAAGGCCTGAAGGGCAGAGCCGTGACATCACCTGTCGTCACCTTGTCGAACCGGTTACCAGCCGTATTCAGGGCATAGTCGTCAGCCGTCAGCGTCTTGGTGCCGTAGTTGGAGTGGAAGGTGAAGGAGTATTGGTTCTTGGTATTTGAACCCGTTTCTGAACCCAACAAGGTCTTATTCACATCCTTCGGCAACTCGTCGTCGCTGACCGCGATGCTGGCACCATTGTGGGAAGCGAAGGTGATGGTCTGCTTACCCAGTCCGGTGAGTGCCACGGCAGTATTCTTGGCCTCGAAGGTACCGCTGAGGTCGAACTCGTAGTACGTCTCGCCCGGGAAGCCGATGATGTACGGCGTGGCAGCCGTCAGCAGCGGGTAGTCGCGGTACAGACGCGAGGTGTTGTAGTACTTCTGATACTGCAGGTAGATGTCGGCATTCTTGTCGCGCTGGTTGTGGACGTTGTCGTTCTTGTAGTAGTGATCCCAGAGGTAGGTGTTGGTGACATTCTTGTCATCGAAGCCAGCCTCGGCAGAGGGATAGAGGAAGGTAGCCCGGGCCAGTAGCGACGTGGTGGGATCGGTAATCTTCTCTTCCACAATATCATTGAACTCACGCAGCCAGTATTCGTGTCCGATCTTCGTGCCGGTACCGTTCTTGCTGGACTCGCTGCCGCTGAAGAAGTGAGTAATCTCACCCTTGTTCTGCGTCGTCACCAGTTCGGCTGTGAACGGCAGGCTGATACCTTGCCATCCGTTGCTATGATCCACGAACTGATGATTCTCCGGCGTACGCTGGTACCACATCAGGTACTCGTCGCCGAAGCGATACGGAATCGGGCAGTTGAAGTCTTGCAGATCCACGAGCAGGTGGTCGTTGGTGGCCGTCAGGTCGCTCTGGATGAGGTGACCATAGATGGACACCGAGGGAACGTTCACAAGACGATAGCCGTCGGTGTTGTCATAGTTGTCGGTGTAGGCCGGATCTACGAAGTAGCTGGTGAGCACATCGAAGGTCTTCTTGTTGGCATAGCCGTCCGTGGAGGTCTCGGCAGGAGCATAAACCAGCAGGTTCTGCGTCTCGTCCTGGTTGACGATACTGGTCAGGCCGTCGTCGTCGAGCAAAGGCGGATAGAACCACGGTTCACTGGTAAAGGCCATCGCATAAGCCGGATCATTATGTCCTGCGAAGTCGATGGCGGTCATGCCCGGATATGCCTCGCGTGCCGTCGCATTAGCAGCTATCTGCGCGTCGGTCAGCCTCTCCTTCTGTGCCAGGTAGGCCTTCGGGTTGAAGTGAGCCACGCCCATAGCCTTGGAGCCGTAGTATGCCGGAGCACGATAGACACGGTTGGCATCGTCGTTCAGCGACAGCAGGCCGTTGTCTCTCACCACAGCCGTGGGCACATCCTGATGGGTCTCCGTCGGCGAGTAGCCATAGGTCAGCTTCTGTCCGAAGAAGATGTAGTCATCCGGCCAGATGGGGAAGAAGTATTCCTTGGTGACATCGTCGGGATCCGTGTAGGTGCGGACGTCGGCCTCCTTAGGAATGGTACCCGCAGCATAGCGGAAGTCACCGTCGGCGAAGCGGTCTTCTACGTACTTGATCGGGCCCTTACTATCTATAATACCAGAGGAACACCACGAGGGATTACTATCGTAGTACTTCTGGGCCTCGAGTTTCAACTGATCGTTCTCTCCGATTGTGTAGTAGCTGTAGTTCACCTTGTCTGCGCTTGCTGTTACCTTCTTGTCGCTGTAGCGCTTGTAGAGATAGAAGTTGTTCAGGTTGTAAGCCACGGTACCGTTGTAGAACTCCTTACTGGTCATACCACGGGCGCTACCCTTTGCACCATTGGCGTATGTAAAGAGTCCATCGCTTCCTGTGGTGGTGTTGTATAGCCCGTCGTTGCCGGTCCAGTAATAGGAGTTGACAACCTGAATGCCCGTACCGTCACTCGGATTACCGAAGACAGGATACGGCTTGGGACTTACAGCCGAGCTGGTGGCTGTGCTCTTCACCCAGCAGCTCTCTACATAACCGTCGCCATCGTCGGCCACACCGGCACTGGTGAACGAACCCGTGACACCGAGGTTATAGACGTCGCCGCAGAGATGACCGAATACCGAGTGGTCGAGGCCGCTAAGGGTGTGGCCGTCGCCGTGCAGGGTTCCCTGGAAGCACTCGACGGTGCCGGAAGCGATGGATGTCCAAGGCTTCACTTGCGTGATGGTCTCAGGTGCCTCAGGATCGGTCTCATGCGCCGGGTTGGGCACCGTCTCCGTGCCGCGTTCGATGTCGGTGCGGAGGAAGAACTCCAAGTTGTTGCCACCAGCCACACGGCCGTTCAAAGGCTTATGATCCTGGAAGGTGCCGGTCTTTATCAGTCCGGTTTCTTCATCAACATCACCAGTAGCAAGTTGGAGCACGCTCAGGTCATAGAGGCTCTTGAACAGGTCGAGTCCGTCTTGATCGCCGCTGTAGTTGTTGATGTAGATCTTCGGTTGAACGTGCTCCACATCGTGCACCTTCTTATGGTCAATGTAGTAGTGGTGTTCCTTAGCTTCGATGACCTTCTTCACGTCGTGGTAGTTAGCCACACTCACAGGCACGTGGTTGGAGTAGGTCTTACCCAGATAGGTCTTCGTGTAGTATGCCAAGTAGTTCTTGTTCTGATAGAGATAGAGCGGAGTGAAGGACGGGACGTATTCCACGCCATTGACATGGCTCTCAGCATCGCCTTCGTCGTCGAAGAGTTCCCAACCGCTGCCGGTGATCTCGTAGGCGCCGGGCGTCACATACGGTTCAGGCATGGTGACGCTGGTACCGGGCAGTACGATTTCCGGAGCCTGGATGTCCTCCACGGTAGGAATACCACTCTTGAAGTTCAGGTGGATATTCAGCACGTGGCGTTCGCTAACAGGCGTGATGTGCGTACCGTTCATATCGCTCTCCACGTAGTCATACTGGTAGATGACCGTGATAATCTTCTCGGCAGAGAGGTCGAGGATGTCGGAACTGCGTGACACGTAGAGTGTGCTGGTCTCCGTCGGTGCCAGACCGTGGATGGCGAAGTTCTTCTGCTGGTTGGTGAGTGTTCCATACAAACCTTCATTAATGACGACACCCGTAGGCACCGATGCATTCTTGGCATAGTTGCCACCAGTTGCCCCCGTGACACTAGTATCACTGGTGATGGCATGTCCATCAGCATTATTGGGAATCGTATACCCTTCACGACAATAATAATAGGTACCCGTACTGCTGAAGGTCAGCACATCTACATAAGCCTTGTCGCCGTGGTCTTTGGGATCGGTACTGCTGAGGTCGCCACTCAGACCGTCGTAGGTATCCTTGGAGATGACCTGTCCGGCGGCATACGGGGTATCGCCAAGGACGAGGGTCTTCTTCACGACATAGTACGTCTTACTTGCATCGTCAACCGTGATGGGAGCATAGTAGTACTGCTCATTAGGCAGACGCTCGTACTCGGTACGGGTAAGTATCTTACCATTGGTTGCCGTTGACAATGGGTGGCCTTCAATTAGATTGCCATTTGCGTCAGCATCCCCGTCTGCTATGTAATTCAATGAGCCAGTTCCCTTGTACGTAGCACTATAGTCGATAGACGTAGCAAGGGAATAATGTGCGGGGTTGGCCTCGGCACCGGCAGGGGTTCCTGCATCTGAGTCGTACTGGTACTTCACACCTTCTGACTTGCTGTATGTCGGATCGATGAGCAGGTCGAGGGCATCGTAGTTGAAGGTGAAGTTCGCGCGGTCGGTTTCCGACATACTGCTGAAGGCAGCCAGGCCGCGGTAGTTATGACCTGCCTCGTAGTAGTTGCCACCGTACTTACCAGCATCGGTGCAGTAGTAGGCCGGAACAACCAACTGTTCAATCAAATTCGCTAACTCCGTATTTTCATCATCAGTAGCAGCAGCTTTGTATGCAGCCTTCTCTGCCGCTGTCATGTAGGAGCCGCGGTAGATGTATTCAGTGGGACTGATCTGGATGGTGCTGGTAGCCACAAACGCTTCAGCTACGCTGCCGCTGATGGCATCCCACTTAGATTGGTCTTTAATGCTGCCATTCGGGTTATATACGATGTAGTCCTCCTTGGACAAGGTGGCTCCCTTATGGAACCGCTGCTCGGTGTCACTCACGTTGGTGGTCTCCAAGAGGTCGTCGGTCACGATATAGGCAGGATAGAAGGAGGCCTGGTAAAGCGGGTCTTCAGGACCTGTTGTTGTCGGGATAGCGGCCGAGTGGTTGGTGACAACATCCTGATAGGTATCATAGATATCTTTGGAGATGATGCTGCCTACATGATAGTCATTCTGGCCATACAGACCGCTTACGGTAGGTGTATAGGTAGGACCGTCTTCGTAATCACTCTTTGTCTTCTTCTCGATGACCTTGGAATCCACCTTGTCTGTCAGGGAAGTGCCAGACTTCGGCGTGTACCAGGTGTTCCACTGGTTCGGGTTATCGATTGTATAAGTCAGGATGTAGCCGGTATCGTGGCTGACATTGTTGGAGGGACGGAAGACATAGTCGAAATCTACATCCTGGTTCTTGGAAACATGGTGCACGTAGGGCGTTTCAGCCACATCGTCTTCCTCAAGTTTCTTCGTGGGTGCATGCTTCTTCAGATAATTATAGGTACCTACTTCGCTACCATCAGCCTTACCAGGCAGGAGCACTGTTCCAGCCTTATAGGTCACAGCACTGGTTCCTTCGCCTAATACACAGTCAGCCGTGACGATATAGGTCTCAGACACGAACAGGTTCTTCTCCGAGGGGGTGAGTTGGTAGTAATCCCAATAGTTGATGGCATCATTGCGGCCATACTCCTTATCGCGGATTTCGATGATGTCGTTCTCACCCAGTGCGTTCATTGTACCTCCGGAGTTAACGGAATAGTAGGCATAGCGGTTCGGCATCACATTCAGCAGCGTCATCTTACCGTGAGAGGCGGAACTGATGGTCAGCGGGATGCTGACAACCTCACTGTAGGCGTTCGGGGAACCGGTGTATGCGGAGATATACTGGTCGTAGATATAGACGGCACCCTTGATGAACCAGTAGTGAGCTGGCATGGCATCAGTACCCTTGTACTTACCGCCGATGTTGTAGCAGTCGTCGATAATGGTCTGGGTGCTGTGGACGAAGTTACCGGAAGTTTCCCATTCCTTCTTCGTATCATCGTCGGTGGTGTACTGGAACTGGTTATTGGTGACGGCACCCGTATTCAGGGCGGTCAGGATGGTGTGGGTCTTACCCGTACCACTGCGTACGCCGTGTTCATTCTTGGCATAGACATAGCCGCCGCCGATACCGGTCTGCACGTTGATAAGGTCGAGTTCTACGACACCGGTGATAATACCCCAGTCTTTCTCGTTGAGGCCTGTGCCGGTACTCTTCTCGGTGGTCAGCTCCAGATAGACACCGGAGGCCAGGGCCACCTTGTTATAGGAATTACCATTATTGCGCTTACGCTCGTCGTGGTGTGCGGCTTTCCAGTCGTAGTAGGTCTGTTTGGTGAGTCTGCTGGCTGTGACAGTTACGCCAGCGACAGACTTTAGGCTTGCCAACCCTGACAAAGTACTGACAGTAACAGTAGAGCCACTGACGGTGACACCATCGATGGGATGTTCGGCCAAAGATTCCAGTGCGGCTGAAGTTGCCGAAACGCTTACAGTTGACAGGTCATAATCAGACCCATACGTATCTGTATCTGCGTTATCCGTGACACGCTTAGCGGTATGGAAGTCCACATCGCTGGTGAGGGCACCGAGGAAGTTCACGACGCTGTAGATACCGAAGTAGTTGCCGTGCTCCTTGTTCTTGGCATCTCCGGCATCTGCGGTACGCACCGACACCTTCTTGTTCAGCGACACCTCGCGCACACGGTTGATGGTGTAGTTGGTGTAATCGACGGTCTCAGGCACACGGTCCTGAGCACCCTGCATCACCATACGGCTACCGAAGACACCGCAGAAGTCGGCGCGCTGGACGGTATTCATCGGACGTCCGGCATAGCGCGAGAGCACACCGTTCACTTCCCAATAGGCAGTATCAGGAGTGCCATCGTCCAAAATCATATGATGTTCTTCGGGCCAGTTCTCAAAAACCGTCTGCAACTCATCGGCCGTGATGGTGGAATTGACGACGTAGGTCTTGCCGTCCCTGTCGGTACACTGCTGCTTGCACTTATAGCGGATCTCGTAGTAGGCCGCCTCACGCTTTGGCAGTGCGTTGTAATCTGCCAGGGTGATTTCATCTTTGATGTGGTAGTAGTCGGTACCGTAGTTGGTGATATTCAACTCGCGGTAGCCATCGACAAGCGTCAGGTTACCGTCGCCATACAAACCGCCGACACGACCACGACCGATGGAAATCAGGTCGCGGTTATAGACATCGTGGATGGAGGCGGTGGCATTGCCGAATACCGTCGGGGTGTTGGCATACACATCGGTGGAACCCGAAGTGACGTTTCCGCCAGCGAACACGGCATTATGAATGATAACACCTTCCTTGTTAACATCCGTCTTGCCGAGTGCAGTCCACGTGGAAGCATCGGCAGACTTATTGCCCAGATAGTTCAGGGCAGACGTGGGAACGTAAGTGCCTGCAGAATAGGTCTTATCGATGGTGACGTCAGAGTTAGCCTTGCACCAGGGTTCCACGACCACCTTACAGTCCTCGGTGAGGTGCTTCTCGGCATTTCCTGAAAGGACGGTACCGGCGTCATCCACGAAGGAATAACCATCGCCATTTTTCTTCGCTTTATAATAATAACCCTCGTCGTCGTATCCTGTCTGGCCGGACTCTATACCTTTATTATACCGCTGGCCGGACTTCAAGCCGACAAACAGATTGCCGCTGGCATCCTCGTAGGCACTATAGACGCTGCCGAGGTCACAGCCGCCGAAGACGTTGCCATAACCCTGAGCCACGCCCTCGTCGGTACCCACTTCACCGCCATAGATATCCACTTCGGTCTGGCCGAAGATATAACCCTTACACTTGAAGTCCAGTTTATCAAATTCTTCATCTGTCATGTGTTCGCGCATAAACTTCGTACCGTCGCCGCCCCAACTGTCGTGGCCGCGACCGCCGCCGAAGACGTTGCGCTTCACATGGCCGTCGAAGAGCTGCACATGGGTCTTGCCGGCCTTGTAGATACGGGCATTGCCGTTCACCACACCATAAGTGGTGTACGGAGCAGTGGTAGTATACCTGATGGTTCCGCGACCGATAGGACCAATCTCGCCGCCACCATAGACGCTGCCGCGGACGGTGCCGCCATACATCTTCACGTTGGTGGCATCCACATAGCTGTTGATCACATAACCGCCACCGAAGAGGCAGCCGGCCTGCTCAATGGCATTGGGTGTTTGGTCGTCGAGTTCCTCCGCGTACGTAAGCTCAAAATAGTTGCTGCCATTAGATTCTTCTGTGCCAACGGCTGTGAACTTGCCACCACCAATATCGGAGGTATAGTATGTGGCATCCTTTGTCAGTTTTGTACCATTCGGCACGGCCACAAAGCCTTGATAGCGATAGCCGATATAACCGTTGTTGACGGTGATGTTGGAGGTGCCATAGACCGAGCCACCCTCACCGCCACCGTAGGCATTGCGCTGGATGGCGGGAACGCCTTTGTGGAAGCTGAAATCAGGATCATAGCCTTCAGCACCGATGGCAATGGGATTAGTGGGCAACTCGTCCTGAGGAATACCGATAGTGACATTCGCCACGCCAGGAATATCCCCGGCGTTAGATTCGGAGATGCCGCCTGCCGCGTCTACAACAGCACCGCTATGCTTACCCACATGACCCAGATAGCCGCCGCCATAGACGTTACGCACCGTACCGCCTTCGATATAGGCGTTGGTGGTGGCCACGAAGTCATTGGTGGCATCGTTGTCAAGGGCAAAGTTGAACTCGTCGTACACCGGACCGCCCTCGCCGCCGGCGTAGATGTCCTTATTCACCGTACCGCCCAAGAGTTCGATATAGGTGGAGCCGGAGACCACGGCATGTTCACCATAGCCGCCGCCGTAGGCATAGCCGCCCACATAACCACCGGGCATGATGTGTACATTGGTCTGGTGGTAGTCGGGATTTGTTAAGATGTCGTTGGTATAGGTGCCGTCGTACTTGCCCGAGGCATTGGGATAGGTGCCGATGTTTGTGGGGAGGTGAAGGGGATTGGTTGCAGTATAGGTGCCGAAAGCACGGAGGATATCACCATAGGCCGTCACGGCTGCCAGGTTCTCTGTCGGATCCGTGATACCGGACAGGCGGAACTGCTCGCTCAACCACTTCCTCAACGTAGCGAAGTTAAAGGCATTACCGTTGTTGCCGCCGCCGAAGACCTTGTAGGCATTGGAACCGCTGTTCATGAAGACATTGGTACGGCCGCTGACGGTTTCCGTACCAAAACCGGCACCATAGACGGTGGCCTGATAGCCACTGCTCTGCATCACCGGTGCTTCTATATTAATATAGGTATCGCACGAGATACGGCTATTCTCGTTGCCGCCGTAGACGGCACCGTCCACGATAGCATCTGCAGACTTGTAGTCCACACAGGTGACGTAGTTGTCGCAGTAACGTTCTGCCAGCTTCGGCTGGGTAGCATAGAGAGCCGGATCATAACCCTGGCCGCCGCCGAAGATGGAATTGACCTTGGCGGTGGAGACGGCCGGCACATTCACGCGCGTGTATCCAATCAGACCTTCCTGGTTACTGCCGCCATAGATATTGTGGAAGCAGCCGGCATACAGGTCGACAGCCGTACGACCGGCACCAAGGGCGGCTGACGAGCCAACGCCAGCGTAGGAGCCGCCGCCGTAGATATCCACATTCTTAAAGCGGTCTTCGTCTAAGGTCTGGGTGTCATCGATAAGGACATAAGCCTCCTCCTGCATGGCATCGTTCAGGTGGAAATGACCAGGATAGCCCTCACTACCGCCGAAGATGATGCCCACATGGTTGCTGGAGTTGTCGATAGGAACGAAATGAACGAAGGAGTTGTGGTCCAGATGCGGGAAGCCAAACACGGGCACGCCGTTTTCAATGCGAGGTGTACCGTCGGCATTGGTGTAGTACTTGAAGATACGGTCAGCGTAGTTATAGCTACCATAGCAGCCGCCGAAGATGCTGTCCACACGACCTTGGATGTACCTCACATAAGTGGAGGATGTCAGCATGTTCTCATCAAAGGTTGCGCGCGAGTTGATATCAGCAGCATGGTTCTTCGAGCCCTTAATGGTGCCGCCGAAGTCGTTACCGCCATAGACGTTGTCGCGGATCCACGGGAAACCGCCATCGTGGCCGATGAAGACGGCCGCGGAGCCATAGATGGTAGCGTTGCTGGCGCCACCGAAGGCATCGTAGATACGACCGTTGCCAAGATAGACATAAGAGTCGCCGCAGACATCGCCTTCGTTACCGGCACCGTAGATATATTCCGTCTCAGCCAGAGGCAGACCGGTCTCCTCCTCAGAGTAGCCGGGATTGGCACCTTGCAGGTTGACCGTGGTGCTGTACTGGGAGTTATACGCATAGACGTCCGAGTCGTTCTTCTTGCCGACGACGCCTAACTCGCCGCCGCCGAAGAGCTGGAAGGCATAACCATTGATCAGATTCACGTTGGTGCTGCCCCAGACCTCGGTCTCCTCACCGTATCCGGCACCGAACACCGTCATGGCTACGGCCATCACGTCATCGCCTTGCGACTCGATGAGCACACCCGTACGGCGGTCGCCGCCGCTTTTGATTTTATACGGGTCGCTGGGATCTGCCTCGGCAAACAGCACTTCGCGCTGATGCAGGTCCTGATTGATGTTGATGGTGATGTTGCCGTTGACGTGACCGCTGTTGTAGCAGCCGCCATAGACATTGCCGCCATACAGACGACGGTCGTCATCGTCGGCGGTTTCTGTTGTTCCGATGGCCACGAAGTCATCCTCGTCCACACTCCACTTGGTGGTATTCCATACCAGATTCGTGCTCACAAGAGTTCTCTTGTAGTATTTGTCGGTGGAAGAAAGGTCAACTTCCTCCGTACCGTCGGCAATGAACTGACCCGAGCGCAGCGTCGTCGTGAAGTATTCCTCGCCGGCCTTCAGCTTGCCGTCTGTCAGGTCTGCGGCCGTAAGCGCTTCAAAGGTATCATTCCAACGCTTCGGCTGGATCACCACATTGTTCAGGTTCAGTTCCAAGCGGTCCTTGATATTGCCGCCTTCGGTGTAGTCCAGCTGTTCGGCAGTAGAACCTAAGATACCGCCCTCGTAGGCTGCATTATACGTACCTTCTGCCACATTGGCATTGTTACATCCGCCCACCAACTTCTCGTAGATAATCAGACCGCGGTCGAACTTCAAGGTGTACTTGCCGGGGATGATCACACTACCGACGTTACCGCCGCAGTAGAAGGAACCAATCTGACTGGTGTAGTCTACATAGTCATCCGGGTCGCCCTCCGACTTGGTGTCGAAGACAACGCGGGGACGCAGACTCATGGCCGCACCTTCCATATAACCGGCCAAGTTGGCCGCGTCTGTCAGGCCCAGAGTGCTGAAACCGGACTTAATCTGGTTGGCATAGAGCTTGAGGTAGTCCTCATTGAACATGTCTTCACCGTTGTTCCCGAGGAACACCTTATCGGCAATGACGTGGGAACCAATCTTCAGTTCCACGAGGGGATCTGTTTTCTCGGCTATCAGCGTGGCACTGTTACCGCCACAGTATACCGAACCGCCGATGATGGTGGGATGGTCGGCATCCTTACCTTTCAGACGGATGGAAACCTGTTCCGCATTCGGGCGGAACGCATTCAGCGCTTCGTAAGAATGGGTATATCCAGTCTTATCATAGTAGAGGTCACCATAGACGTCATCATTGACATAGTCATCATTATCAGTATAGGGGTACGAGCCGTTACCGCCACCATAGACATCACCGCTGATGCTGGTGTAGATACCGATGGCATTACCGCCATAGACGCGACCCGTCACATCATTACCGCCATAGACGTTATGGATGTCGCCGCCACGCACCAGCACACGCGCCGACAACTCGTTGGGGAATTTGTATCCCGGGAGGTTCGTACAAGGAGTATAGACACCTTCCACCTCCGGACGGACGTCGGCCATACGGCAACCGCCATAGAGGTAGTCTACAATGATATCGGAATAGGTGGGGACCTCCACCAGCAGACCCGTAGGACTGGTCATACTGCCGCGGTTACCGCCACTGTACAAGTTACGGATCTTGCCGCCAAGCAGGTTCCATTCTGGCTGGATGGCCATATCGGCCTTGTTGTTGCCGCCGAAGAAACGGCCAATCTGGAACTCAGCACTGCTGGGCTTGGAGAAACCGGTATTGATACCCATCTCCTTGAAGCGCGCCGTACAGAGCAGGTCGGCATAACCCGTAGGAAGCTCATTAGACCCATTGGCCAAATTGGTCTCATAGGTCGTGTAAGTCGACGAATTACCCTCTACCCAGCTGGCATTCACCAGGATATGGTTCACCACCTCACTGGGATTGTTGACATGGATAAGGGTATGTTCCTTCACCGTGGCATTATTACCGCCGCCGTAGGCATACACGATGGAGCCTCCGACAACCTCTATATAGGTGCTGTCCTGTTCAGGCAGTACGAAGGGTGTCTTGCTCTTGGCAAGGATGGCGTTTCCTTGTTTGACGACATATTCACCATTCTCTATCAGCCAATTACCCTCCCCGTCTTTATAGACGAAGTCACCGTTACCGCCGCCGAAGAGCTGTCCGATATATACTTTCTTGGCATCCGTGGCGGGAACGGCAGGGGTCTTCACGTCATAGATTGTCTTGCCATTAGCGGTAGCCTCCTCCTGGGTGTAATAGACCGCAGGTGTAGTTACCTTGGTGGATACACGCACATAGCTGTTGTAGGTGTCGTTAACGGTATTCTTACGAGGATTATCCGTATCAGCCGCTACTTTCTTTCTTTCCGTGAGTTCTGTAGGCACATCCTCACCCACGGCTCTTGCGGTACCTATGGTACCGGCTATGTCGTTACCACCATAGACGTAGTTGGCAACGATATAGTCAGTGGCATTCTCACCGTCGATATGCACGAACGTATTTCCTCCCACATCGGCCATTCGGGCTCCGCCGAAGACCTTACCCTTGGGATTCGCCACGGGCGTCGTCTGGTCGGCGCGCTCCTCCACAGCACCGATATCACCGGCACGCACCGTCACCTTCGTACTACCCTTCACATTACCCTGGTTTCCACCACCATACACATTACCTCCAATCTTAATCTGCGCCTGAACGGAGAAGGGGCAGATCAGAGAGATAATAAACAATAAAGAACAGACAAATGATAAAGCCCTATTCGTCCCATGAGCCTCATTAGCCCCATAGGCCCCATGAGCCCCACAGGCCCCATGAGCCCCATAGGTCCCATAGGCCCCATTCGTCCCGCAGGCCTCCCCTCCATGACGGGAGGGGTTGGGGGTGGGTCTTCCGTTCAGTCCAATAGACCCATTCCTATTTAATTTTAAACCTATCATTTCTTCTTTATTATTTTCTTATTATCTTATTTTCAACTTTTCCGCTCGGCGCCTTGCGACGCTTCACGCTTGAAGAACTCGTCAACTTGTCAACTTTCGGCCGCTTTCGTTATCACGTTATTTATTTCGTTATTTCGACAATTCATCGGCCGTAATTTTTCAATTTTCAATTATCAACTCCCCCCCTGCACCTCCACTGTCGGGTTGTCCAGATCCGGATCCGAGAGCACATAGAGGTAGGTGGGATGGATGGTGAGGTGGACGTTATAGCGTCGGCCGCGCAGCGCCTCGGTCTGTCCGGTGAACAGGTCTTTGAGCACCATCGTATTCGTGGCCTTGGCGTTCTTGCGAATCAGGTTGCCTTCGGGATGCTCTGTGGTCCCATTCTTGTCATAGATATCATACGTGCTGGTCAGGATGAGTTTCGAGACACCCAGCGGCATGAAGTGACAGAGGTATTCGCTGTCGGTGGTGGTCAGTTCCAAACCTTCGGGGTTGGAGTACACCGAGTCCGAACCTACTTCATCACCGCGGGGGGTGAACACCACGCTGGTGATGGGGTCGGTGCCAGCGGTCTTCACCAGCGTCACGGTGGCATCGGTTTTCTTCTTAGTGGCGACGTCACCCGCCATCGTGCTCAGTTCGAGCTTCTTGAGTTTGATGGTGCGCAGGTCGTTGTACGTGCCCTCGACCTTCATGGTGACGCGCAGGGCTGCATAGATATGGTCGAAGAGAAGATAGACATAGTTGGCCTTGCCCGACATGCTCGTGGGTATCGGGTCGGCGTCGTAGGAGAAGTCGCCGCGTACCAGGGGCGGCACCTCGTAATCGGCGTTGGCCTGGTAGTAGCTCTTGCCGTTCTTGGCACCTATCACCACACAGACGTCCTCGGGGGTGATGGCGGGCAGGTTGTTGATTGTCAGGATGGCACCATTGCTGTAGTTACTGTTGTCGCCCGGCGTTGCCGACGAAGAGATGGTGCAGGAGAGGCTGGCGTTGTGCGGCGTATAACCATAGAGGTAGTAGATGCCCGTCTGATCAGGATCAGCCGTCAGCTCTACCGTCGAGCGCCACTTATCGAGGCTCTTGAAGAAGTAACCGGTCATCGGTTCCTGACCATCCCGTGTGAAGCAGATGCCTATCGACTGGTCCTCGCCAAAGAGCGAATAGCCCGTCGGCGGTAACCAGTTCCCCGTGGCTCTGGTTGTCGCCACATTCTCCTCGAAAGGAGTCATACAACTCATCACCTCCACCGGCACCGATGTCGTCGGCGTCACCGGCATCTCCTCGGAACTATCGCTGGAGCAGGCGCAGAAGATAGTCAGGGAAAGAATCAGGAATAAAGCAGCCACCCCATGAGCCCCATGAGCCCCATGAGCCCCAAAGGCCCCATAAGTCCCATTAGCCCCATAGGCCCCAAAGGCCCCATAAGTCCCATTAGCCCCATAGGCCCCAAAGGCCCCATGAGTCCCATAAGCCCCATTGGCCCCATTCCTATCTAACTTATAACCTTTCATTTCTTCTTATCTTATTTTCTTATTCTCTTATTTTCTTACAGCGTTCCGCTGTTTTCCGCCCTCCGCAGAGGAGTTCTGCTCCGGCCGCTCGGGGCCGATTGACATTCAGTCAATCGTCTATTCCCTCGCTACCAATTATACACCCTCCTGTCGGCATTCATGTCCGTCCAGGACGTTACGGCCGCCTGCACCAGCTCGATTGCTACGCCGCCTTCCTCAAGAATCTTGAAGATGTAGGTGTAGCTGTAGCCTGGCAGCCACCGCATATACTCGGCCGGCACGGAGCAGGTCTTGGTCTCATTATTCACCTTCACGGAGAGGGTGTAGCTGCCTTGTGATGTGGTAGGCAGCACGAGGTACCAGCCCTCATCCGTCTCGTTGTAAACCTTGCCGTCGTCCTCGAGGTCATAGTCCTCGGTGAACGCCGACAGCGGCGACGGATCGGAAGGATCCTTTGTTGAAGTGTAGGACTCACTGGTTGCCGCTCCCGTCAGCGGGTAGGAGACGGTGACGGTACCCTTGCGGGCAATACCCACGTGTTTGGACACATCGGGATCGAAGTCTGTGGTCGGCTTGAAGCTCTTCTCAGATAACTTGATACCCTCGCGCGGGTACGAGTATTTAAAGATGAAGCGCACGCGCGCGTAAGGCTTCAGGAACTCCAGCTGTACCGGTAGTCCGAACTGCTTGTCGGGGTAGGCCCCGATGTCGCCGGTGCTGAACCACAGGCGAGTGAAGTAGGGGGTAGCATTCAACTTCGCGGCCGTGGCAGCGGGGTCATAGTGCCCGCCGTCGAGCACGGGCTCTGCATCAGCGTTGAGGGTAATCTGATAGGGTCCACTAACCACATTGGCATTGACCTTATATTGCCCTGCTGTGAAATCGCCACTCTCCCACTTCGTTCCCGTCACCGCAAAGTAACGGTAGGCCTTGGCGCTCCAGTCCCAGTACTTGATGGTCTGGTCGGGCTTGGCGAGGAGGATATACTCCCAGCCGTTGGTGTTCGTGGTCGTGGTGGCGGCGCTGTTGGCCTGCCAGTTCACGGTATATCCGGGGAACACCTCCTGCATCTTGTTGGGATCAGTGTCGTAGCTTCCTGTGCCGGAATCGTATGTCATATTCTTATAGCCCCACACCGTGAAGGTGGTGGTTTTCTCGCTCAGCGGTGTGGCCGCCCGGGTTTCGGCCCGAGTGCCCTTCACCCCATTGCTCACTTCCTGCGACTCGCTCTCCCGACCGCTGAAGCTGATAGGAGTACCGGTCTCCACAACTGGTCCGGGCGAAGGTGTCGGCTCCGGCGTGTCGTCGGAGTGGCTGCAGCAACCACTCAGCAGCATGATGAGTCCCATAAGTCCCATAAGCCCCATAGGCCTCATAGGCCTCATAGGCCTCATAGGCCCCATAAGCCCCATAAGCCCCATAATCCCCATTCTTCTCATTACTCTCATTGGATGCCTCCTTTCTGCTGGACCTCCAGCTCTGCTATCCGCGCTTTCAGCGCGGTGTTCTCTGCCTTCAGTGCGGCAATCTCCGCCTCCAGCTCCGCAATGCGGGCCTTCTGGTCGCTGCGGTAGCCCAGACGGGCTGCCGTCATCTGCTCGCGGATGCCGCCTTGTTCCACGAAGTCCTTCTGCAGACGGTCTATCAGACGCCCCATCATCACATCATACTGGCAAATCAGCGTGATGGCGATGTTGCACAGGGCTTCGGGCGACCGTTTGTCGATGTCCTTCGTGTAGTCCTCCGGACGATCATGCTTCTTGCAGAACTCCTGTGTCTGGCGGGTGCGCGGGTCATCAATCGGCCACTCCTCTAAGTGGCGTGTACGCAGGTAGTCCTTATAGTCCTCCAGCGTCTCCTTCATGCTGGCGCGGGCCACGCCAATCAGTTTCAGTTCCGTCTCTGCAGAGGTGCTGGCTGCTGCACAACCCTCTGCGATATTCTGTTTAGCAGAACGGGCGGCCTGCACCACCTGATCGATGGTGCGGTCCTTCCGCTCCACAAAATAGTGATGAGCGAAGTAGAAGGTGATATCGTAGATGCACTCCGCCTTCTTATAGACGATGAGTCCACGATAGTTCCCCTTCTTAGGCAGGAAAGGCTGCGGCTCTAATGGTGCCCCATAGGCCCCAAGAGTCCTATTGTTCCTATTTTTTCCTTCTTCGTTCATTTTCTATTATCTTTATTTTTGGCCCTTTGGCCTCATTAGCCTGGATCCTATTGGTCCTATTAGCCCCGCCCTCCTGCTCCCCGCCGGAGTTTAGGACTCCGGCGGGAGGGAGAGGGGGAGATATTAAGACTTAATTCTGATGACCTTGATAGCATAGCTGGCACCTGTTACTGCAGTGTATTTGTCGTAATAGGTGACACCGTCATCAGCTGTTTTATCAGCAGTGGAAACTACTGTGTAAACGTATGGGTCACCAACTGTTCCTGTACCAGTACGAGTATATTTACCCGTTACAATGGTTGTTCCCACAGTAACGTCTATAGCCTCATACTTATCCTCCGTAGTTGGGGTGCCAGAAGTGATATCATAGACATAAGCATAGATATGACCTGCAGTCAAATCGCTCTTGTCAATCAATGCAGCCTGACCTGCAGTAACGCCAACGGTTTGTCCATCAACAGTAGGAACGGTTGTAACTGTCAAATCAAGTGCATCAACAGGAGTCAGCACGACAGAGTTGCGGCCTGTGTAAGTGCCACTACTTAATGATGTGTAAGTGGTCAGTGCTGCGAGCACCTCTGCCTCGGTCATAGGAGATGCGGGAGTCGGATCTGTGATATCATAAAGTGTGGCTTTGCCGGTCATGCTCATGAGAGTACCATCCGTAGTAGCCACCACATAGATATCATCACTGGTAGTGTACTCATTATTCGTGATCACATTAGAGTTGACACTATAGGTGGTGATGCTCGGAGTGGCCACCGTGGTGATGGTTTCCTGAGTACCATCCTCAGTAGCAACGACGATAGCGTCGAGGGTGATGGGATAGAGACCGACCTTGTCCGTATTAACGGTGTTGGTCAAGCCGTTGGTATTGTCACTGATCTTAAAGAGATAAGTGTAAGCATAGTTTGCCTTCCACTGAGTGAATTCAGCAGGAACAAGAGCAGTAGCACCGTGAACAACGATTGTCTCACCCGTACCATCGATGGACTCCAAAGTGTAGTCCAGCTTCAGGGTAAGTACAGCACCCGTCTCATAGGGGAGAACAATGCTGTAGTCACCAGCCGTAGCACCACTCTCGGTAGCCCATGTGCAGGTGCTGGCGCTTCTCTGAACCCATACATTACCAGTGGTTTTCTCATTCTTACCAGTCTGCTTGGCACCATAGGTCAAAGTACCAAACTCCACCTTGCTTGCCACATCGTCTGAGGTCAAAGTGACATGTGCCTTGTTGTAGTCACTGTTGCCGATATTATCTTTACCAATGGTGGGGAAAGTTACTGTATACTCTGCCTTATTGGTTGTGCCATCAAATGCAGGCAGTACAGCCGATGATGCATAAAGAGCAGCAGTAGCAGTAGCAGTACCAGAAGCAGCAGGATAGAACTGCACGTTTCTGACAGAGTAGCCGGGGATGGTCTCATAGAGACCCACGCGAACCTTGGAGAGTAAAGAACGGAACGTCAGATTCACTTCCTTGCCCATATCTGATCCTTCGGTTGTAGTCTTCTGGGCAGCAGTACGACCAGATACTGTTAGATCTGGATTATAAGCTGTTACCAAGTCCGAAATATATACCTTGGACAAGTCTGTCTTAGTACCAGTAATGGTATAAGCTGAAGTTCCAAGGGTTGCATTATGAGCTAATGTCGATACAGTTGCACTACCACCACCCAAAGAATAGGCCCAGAAATCATACTGCTTGGCAGCAAAGTCCCAGTACTTGATAGATTGCTCTGCAACATCCGTTTTGCCAGTGAGAATGGTCTGAGCTACATACTCCCAGTTAGCAGTGTTAGAAGCCGTCTTGTCTGCGGTGTTTGCAGTGTAGTTCACATTGTAGTTATCGAAGACCTCTGCAACAGGATCGCTACCTACGGTCTTGATACCTTCCACAACAAAGTTCTTGTTGAGCTTCTCGGCGGCTGCAGCTCCAGTGATATCACGGGTTACAGTCTTGGAGGCACTGGTGAAGCTGATGGCTCCCAGTGTTCCCTGCGAGGTCGAGGGGCTTTCGCCGATGAACTCCTCGTTCATGCAGCTGGTGAATGCTACACTCAGCACAGCTGCGAAGAATAAAATCTTTTTCATAATCTTCTTATTTTTAATTGTTAATAATGTTGTTTTCTATATAAAGGGGGGTATATATGGTTGTATATGAACTTTCAAATTCCAATTTTTCAACTTACCTTGTTGTTCCATTATCACGCGGTGTCTCCGCTGGAGTGCCACCAGCACGCTTCGTTCAGCCAAGGGGTTCAGGCCTCGGAAGGTGGTGTGACGTTTCAGTTCGTCGAGCGGCATCTCCATGAGCAGCTTCGCGATACATTCATCAGCAAACGAGTTGGACACCACATTCACACCCGTGAAGTCAAGGACGACCTTCTCGCCCCTGCTGATGAGTTCCATCAACTTCTGGCGCAACTTCTGTCCCATGTCGCGCGTACCGAAGTCGGTGCCGTATTCTATGAACTTAAACTCTACCATAATGTCTCCAGTTCGTTTTTTTCCACAAATGTTTCGTTGTACTCTTCTGCAGCATCGGTCCTATGGTCAACGATTTGGTTCGGATCGATCTCTTCATTGGTAACTATATCTGTTTTCTTATCTCTTTCTTTTCTACTTTGAGCAGACATACATAGAGTCTGTCCCTACGATCTACGCGCGCGTACCTTATTATATATATTTGGTTTCTTTTTTTCTTTGTTACCTACCGAGGAGTCGAACCTCGGTAGGCTTTTAGGAGTTGTGCTCGGCCCTTTGGGACGCTTGACCCGTCAAGAACCGCATCAGAGATATTGGGTGTTACCAAGTGGAGTCGCGCTCGAGCTTGCTCTTGCTGCAACCCCACTTGGGTTAAGGGGAGTTAGTCAACAACCTTGATGATCTTCACTGCGTACTTACCATTGTTTCTGGTATAATTATCGAAGTAGAAAGTATTAGCAGCAGCATTTACCGTATTATCAGCAACTGCTGTAAGAGAAGCTACAGGATAAGCCAGCAAGCCAGCAGGAATAGCATCCTTACCATCTACACTGACAAATGAATATGTCTTAGTGGCTCCGCCATTGGTGGTCACAGAGAAGTAGATGTAGGCTGCATTGGGTGCTCCTGCTGTGGAATAATGTGAAGCATCATTAGCAATACCAACATCATAAGTAGCCAGAGTGGTTGCTGCAACATAATACTTACCGCTGGCACCAATAGGAGTACTTGTTGAGGTTGTGATTGGCTGATAGAAAACCCTTGTGTTCTTAGCAGCGGCAGTGTAGTCATAGACATAAGCATATGTGCCAGCAGCCAGACTGGAAATATTAATCTCTGCTGCTTCACCAGCATTAACAGTGATCTTATTGTCATCTACGCCATTCACAATATTGGTAACCCCATTGTTGATATTTGTATTCGGAGTAACGACAAGACTGTTACGGCCTGTAATAGCTCCTGTTCCACCATCAACAGCATACTGATTCTCAAGTGCATCCATCACTTCTGCCTCAGTAGCGTCAGCATCACTAACTGCATAGAGAAGTGATCTTGCCGTTGTTTCAGAAGTACTTGTATTAAGCTTATAGAGTGAACTTGTGCCAGTACCTACAAGTACTGCTGGACTCAGATTGTTGTCCATTACCTGTACGTATAACTTCTCACCATCATTATCATACTCGTTAGTGCCATAGGTATGACCCTGCTGATAGGTAGTGATAGAAGGAGTAGCGACAGTAGTGACGGTCGTCTGCTCACCCGAAGCGTCAGTAGCCTCAGCCACAACAGCATCAAAGGTGATGGGGAACAGGCCATCAACAACACCAGAAGGATCTGTCCAACCATTGGTGGTGTCTGAGATCTTGAAGATGTAGGTGTAAGCATAGTTGGGCTGCCACTTGGTATAAGTTGCAGGAACAACGGCCTTAGCACCATAAACGGTGATAGTCTCGCCAGAACCATCGGTAGAAACGAGTGTGAAATCTATACGAAGGGTAAGGGGGTAACCTGTGCTGACAGGGAATACGGTCTCATAATAAGCAGCATCCTTCTCACCTGCAAAAGTTGCAGTAGGAAGTGTACGTCCCAGATATAAGTTACCTGCTGCTTCATAAGATTCTTTGCCTACATATTTATCAGTTGCAAGAGTGCCAAATGACTTTTTTGTATCTCCTGCTCCTGCCGTCACGGTTGCAGCTGCTTTATCGTAGTTGTCGTTTCCGTGGTTATTTGTACCTACATTGGGGAAATAAACTGCTATTTGACCCTTTGAGGCAAAACTGCTTGTATTTGCACTAATCAAGGTAGCTGCAGTTCCCTTGTCGTCGGTCGTAAAACCAGTTGTTCCATCTACAGTGTAGAATCTTACACTTGCAGCCTGTACTGAATATCCAGGAACAGTCTCATAAAGAGCAATACGCACCTTGGAACCAAGGTTCTTGAACTGGAGAGTTACCTCTTTGCCATAGTTTGCCTTTACGACTTCGGTGATGTCTGTGATATAGGCGTCTTTAAGAGCTGCGATTGAAGGGAGATCGAAGGTGTAGGCAACACCACTGCTTGCGAGATCGCTACCATATTTCATGGCTTTGACACCGATTTCATCTGCAGCACCAGAAGTGGTAGCAACAGCCTTGAATGTACCTGTCGAGAAAGCCAGGAAGTCATACTGAGCCGTGCTGTAGTCCCAATACTTGATGCTTTGCATGTTAAGAGCAGACAGCTTTACATAGTTTGCAGTAGGAGCTGAGCCAGGTACTACACCAACATACTCCCAGTTAGCGGTATTCGACGTAGTCGTACCAGCTGTGTTTGCACCATAGTGTACCAGGTAGTTGTCAAATACGAGGCTCGTGGTAGGGCTGGTTGTAGGCTCTGTACCTTTCGTTCCAGTAACATAGAAGTTATTGCCGAGAAGTGTAGCAGCAGCAGGACCCATGACATCAGCACGAGTCGTCTTCTGGAGTTTTAATCCGAAGTTGATAGCATTGCTATCATCTTCCAATCCGACATAACCGTTGTCTCCAACATAGTTGTCGTCAGCGCAACCTACCATTAACGTGATGGCGGCAGCAAAGAAAAGATACTTTTTCATAATCTTCATATTGGTTAAGTTGTTAATAATGTTTATTTCTCTTTTGTTGCACGTTAAGGCCCGGCCTTTCACGTGCGCGAACCTTTTATATACACATTGTCTTTCTCTGATGCCCGACAAGGAGTCGAACCTTGTCGGGCTTTGTTTGCCCTTTCAGGGGAGTCGCGCCCGAGCTTAGCCTGCTTGACGCTTCAAGAACCCTGCAGAGCTTTGGTCGTTATTGTACCTTGATAACCTTAACGTAGTAAACACCGTCGTTTTTGACGTACTTGTCGAAGTAGGTCTGACCAGCTACAGCGGTAGCCTCATTAGCAACAACGTATGTGTTGGTATCGAGCTCAAACCATGCATTGGTCTGCTGAGGCAGGATGACGCAGTAGGTGTAGGTGTCAACACCGCCAGGAGTGGTCTTCTGGTAGTAAGCAGTACCATCTACAGGAGTAGCATCGGTCTTCAGCGTGTAGGTCGTGCCGTCGAAGGTGTAGAGATCGGTAGCACCTGCGAAGTCTGCATAAGCGATGTTAGCAGCAGCCTGATAAGTCATACCCTTGTTCGTGGTGTAGTAGTAGGTGGTACCTGTTACAGCATAGCCGCTTGCGATGGTGTTACCTGCTGCATCGAGGTAGAGGTTACCAACACCCTGGCCGATGAAAGGATCCTGCATGGTGTAGACACCACCAGCAAGATTGAAGTACTTCACACCCTTCTGAGCATCGAAGTATTCGATGTCATCAGTAGCGTCGGCAGGAGTTCCGTTATCGCTGTAGTAGCTGTGTGTTGCAGCAACATAGTCGTAGCGGTACTTGGTCTGGCCGGTTGCGAAGCTTGCGAAGGCAAGAGCCTGGTACTTCACGACGTCGTTAGCGGGAGTTGCAGCGGTCTTCGTGTAAACGAAGGCGTAGGTATTGGCGGTGGCGGTGAATTGAAGAGCTTTCTTCTTGGTGCCATCGGTGAGATCGATGGTGTTGCCATCAACGCCATATTGCACCTTATCGGTCAGCGTGAAGGCAGCTGCGGTCAGTCCAAGTCCACTACGTCCCTTGATGGTAAATCCGTCAAGATCGTCGTCGCGCATCGACAGAGCATCGATGACCTCAGCCTCAGTCTTGCCTGCGGGGATGGTGTAAAGGGCAGCCTTGCCTGTCAGATCCTGAAGAGCACCATTGGCAAGATCAGGAGTAGAGGCGGTGGTGCCATCGTTGACGGTGACGAAAATGTCGCCAGTAGCAGCAAGGTACTCGTCGTTGTTGACGACGGAAGAACCCTTCTGGTAGGTAGTGATGCTGGGGGTAGAGACGAGGGTGATGGTCTCCTGGGTAGCATCATTATCCTCTGCATTCTCTACGACAGCGTCGAAGGTGATGGGATAGAGACCGGCGGGATCGCTGTTGACGGTGGTGTTATCGGGCTGGGTGGGATCGTAGGCACCGGTGTAGCCGTTGGTCTTGTCGCTGATCTTAAAGATATAAGTATAAGCGTAACCGGGCTTCCACTGGGTGTAGATGCCGGGAACCTGGGCAGTAGCACCCTTTACAATAATCTCCTCACCGCCACCATCGATGGATTCGAGGGTGTAGTTCACACGGAGGTTGAGGTTTGTACCTGTCTCGTTGGGGAGGAAGATAACGTAGTAGTTGTCATCTGCATTGCCAGCGAAAGAAGCGGTGTTGGACGTACGACCAAGGAACACGTTGCCAGGAGTCTGTTCGCCCTCTTCAGCGATGGTGTAGTTCAGACCACCCCAGTTCACAGTGGTTGTTTGTGCGGCTCCACCAGCATTGAATGCGACGTGAGCCTTGTTGTTATCTGCAGTAGTGCCGTCCACGGTGGGGAAGGTCACGGTATAAGTACCGCTGGTGTAAATTTCATTAGCTGCAGTAGTGAACAGCTTGGCAGCTGCTGCAGATGCATCGTTAGAAGCTGCAGCGCTGTAGAACTCAACGTTCTTAACGCTATAGCCGGGGATGGTCTCGTAGATACCGATACGCACCTTGGTACCGAGCTGACGGAAGTGGAAGGTGACGGGATTTTCATAATCCTTATCGGCATACTGAGCCTTCTTCACGGTCACGAGGTCTGCGATATAGCATTGGCTGAGGTCAGCAGCAGAACCTTGGAAGGTGTAGGCTGCAGTGGCAGTAGCATTAGGGTTGATGGCGGACACATAGACCTTGCCAGGGGCGAGATCTGCTGCGTCGTAAACTGCGGTCTTGGAACCGGTACTCCAGGCGATGAAGTCATACTGAGCCTTGCTGTAGTCCCAGTACTTGATGGTCTGGCTGGTGATGCCGTGGGCAATGGCGTGAGGGATACGGCCCTTGCCTACATACTCCCAGTTAGCCACATTGGACTCCGTGGTGTGAGCGGTGTTATCTTCGTACACTACGAGGTAGTTGTCGAAAACGACAGTACCGTCAGTAGCGGCGGTGGTGGAGCCCTTCTTACCGGCTACGACGAATTGGTTGCCGAGCAGGGTGGCGGCATCCTTACCTTGGAAGTCTGCACGGGTGGTACCCTTGCTCAGGGAACTGAAGATGATAGCGCTACCCTCTTCGGTGTCGACCGGCTGAGTGGGGGGGTCAGCGACGAGGAGGTCGCTGGTGCAACCGACAAGTGCTACACTTGCCATAGCTGCGAGGAAAAGATAAATCTTTTTCATTGTTTTGAAAATTGGTTAAAGAGTTGTTGTTATTTGTTTGTTTAAAATTTTTTATAAATAGGGAAAATATGTTGTTTTGTATGAATCGTTATTTTGTTTTAATTTTTAATTATCAATTATACATTATCAATTATACATTATCAATTATACATTATCAATTATACATTATCAATTATACATTATCAATTATACATTATCAATTATACATTATCAATTATACATTACACATAGTGGACCTACATTTCGAACTCGTGGGTACCGCCGTCCTCGTAGTCTTTGACCACTGCGTCGAAGCCGGAGCCGCCGGAGCGGCGGGGGACCGGAACGGTGTCCATATCCAGTTCCACCGTGATGACACCGCCCTTGTAGCGCTGGCGCACCTGCTCGGTGACGTCGAAGACGAAGGTGGAGTCGATACCGTTGTTGAACTGCACCGTCAGGTCCATATAGTGGCGGTTGGGGTCATAGACCTGAGACTGGGACGTGATCTGGTTGGCTTGCAGGCCGCAGATGCCGAAGGTCATCAGACGTCCGCCGATGACATCCACGCGCTCGGCGTCGGGCACCGTGGCGGGATCTACGTTGTAGGGCACATAGGGGAGGTTGTCCTTCTTGTTAACGCTGTAGTACACGGTGATGGCATCGTCGCCGGCGCGGCCGGTGTTGACGTTCGTGGAGCGGGCGAAGCCGGAGAGGTCGGCCTCACCATGAGCGAGGGCGATGCGTCCGTTGTTGTGGTGCAGCACCACCTGCGTGAGATAGATATAGGTGACGGGCAGCAGCAGCATGTCGAGTTTCTTAACGTAGACGTTGCGCTCGGCATCGTATTCGAAGCCTTCGAGGTTCTCGTTGATCTCGATGCCCTGGTCGTAGGCGGAGAATAGCGGCTCGGGGCTGTAGAAGGCGTGGGTGTAGCGCGGTGCCTGGTAGCGGGCCACGTGCATGGTCTGGTTCGTGGCGGCAGTAACGCTGTCCAACGACGACTGTTCGTCGAAGACCAGGCTCTGTACGCCGTCGATGGTCGAGACCTCGTTCCAGCAGAGGATATCCCAGAAACCCCAGTCGTAGCTGCCCTGGAAGTGGGTGCCCTCGACGGTGGCGGCCAGCACGCTCTGGTGGGGTTGCAGAGGCTCGTCGCCGGTGTAGTAGCGGCGGAGGTTGAAGACGGAAGGCAGGACATATCCTATTTCGCCGAAGATATTCACGTCCGTCTCGTCCCAGCCGTAGTACCACTCGGCCTTCCAGTCGTACTGGACATTGAAGTCCATCTCGTAGTCCCAGTAGACCTGCAGGTCGAGGTCCACGATAGGCAGGTCGATGAGCACATTTTCGCCCTCATAGAGATGCAACTCAGGCTTGCGCTCGCACGCGTATAAGAAAAGGGTAGGTATAAAGAGGATGATGAAAGAGAGAGATGACAAATAACCATAAGCCCTATGAGTCCTATTGGCCCCAAGAGTCACATGAGTCCTATTGGCCTCACGAACCAGAATCCTATGGAGTTTGTCAAATAGCATTTGTCGAGTTCAAGATGTTTGAGAGTTTAAGATGTTTGAGGGTTCAAGATGTTTGAGGGTTTAAGATGTTTAAGATGTTTGAGAGTTTAAGAGTTTAAGATGTTTGAGGGTTTAAGAGTTTAAGAATTTAAGAGTTTAAGAATTTAAGAGTTTAAGATGTTTGAGGGTTCAATCTTTCAACTTTTCCGCTCGGCGCCTTGCGACGCTTCACGCTTGAAGAACATTTCAATTTTTCAACATTTCAACTTTTCAACATTTCAACTTTTCAACTTTTCCTCACTCCCACGGCAGCGTCTTTTGGGGGAGATCCCACTCCCAGGGTCGGAAGCTGACGCCTTTCTTGTGGTTGCGGCGGTAGAGGAGGTCGTAGCTCAGGGTGATGCCCACGCGGGTGGGGCCTATCCAGTTGAAGCGGTACTGCCGTTCACGGAAGTCCGCAGGTTTGCCGGTCCATTTATAGTAATAGAGGTGGTCGCGGTAGTTGGGGTTCACGGGGTTCTCGAACTGATAGGGGTCGTAGCCGCCGTGGATGTAACCCACCTGCAGTCCGAACTCCAGTCGCCAGTGGCCTTTCTTCGAGATAGGCAGCACATAGCCGATTCCCAGTCCGCCGCCCAGCATCTCGCCTTCCCAGCCGCGGTTGGCATCGAAGCAGAGGTCGAAGAGACCGGCGTGGGCATAAGCCTGGAAGTACAGACCTCGGAACGCGGCACCCTCGCCTGGAATGCGACGGCTGATGTCGCCGGAACGCAGATAATACCGGGCCTCCACCTGGTAGTTGCGGACCTGGAAATACTTATGCGCCCAGTAGTCCTGCCACCACGGGAAGTCCAGCGAGGCACCAAAGGTGAAGTGGCCATGCAGCGGGAAGTACTCGATGGCAACATTCGGGATGGGGCACCACCGGTTGTAGCCGGGGACGTAAGCCACATCGAAGAGCAGGTTGCTCTTCACGGCCAACAGTTCACGCCGCGGTTTCTTCACTAAGGGCTCGGGAATTTCGAGGGTTGGTTCGGCGACGGTGTCGACGACGGCGGGCTCAACGGGAACAGGCTCCCATACGACGGGCTCTTCGGGGACGACTTCCGGCGTCGGATACTTCTCAAAGATCAGCACCACGCGCGTGGCCCTCAGCTCCGGGAAGTACTCCTTCAGCAGTCGTCGCCAGAGGCGTCCGCCCTTAGCCTGCTGCAGCTTGACCTTCAGCGGGGCGAAGTCACCCTCCGGGAGATAGCGGTCGCAGAGCTCCTGCACCAGGGCATAGTCGGGGTCACCGGCCCGACGCATCATCGCACACAAGAGGCGGTAGTCCTCAATGACCACCTCGGTGTTGAAAGGCGCCAACCTGGTGGGAACGCTAACACGTTCTTTCATGAAATTACCCAGCATCTCCACACGCTTCTGACCCAGCATGCGGTTGTTGTCGAAGGGACCTTCAGGAGAAGCAGCACCACGAAGGACCATTCGCAGGAGATGCAGGCTGTCGCGACGGATCTGAGGGATGATGACCTCGTCCAGCAGACGCAACAGGGAGTCGTTCGTCAAGACATCGTAACGGTCCACGCGGAATTCCACCCGGCCGGCCTTGTCCAGAAACTCATCATCCGACAGACGTATCATGTCGGCCTCCTCGGCAGTCTCCGCAAAACGGATGAACGGGAAACGCTCGTAGAACGACAGGTCGGGCTGCTTCCTTCCGCCTCCGGTAGAAGACGATGAGGATCCTGCTGCCGCCATGAGCCATGCCGGTATCATCAGGAGGAAAATGATCTGTAAAAGTCGTCTCATAAAATGAACCAATAACAATAAGTCTCTTAATATACATGTGCGCATCACGCGCGACACATTTTAAATGTGGCTGCAAATATATGTTATTTCTACAAAACCACCAAATATTTTCGGTAGAAATTGGGGGGGGGGGATATTTTTATTTCATTTTTTATCATTTCGCATCTCCTGACCCCCTGTAAATACTAAGTTTTGTGCAATAAACGCGTCCTGAGAGGTTAAATGCTAAAAAACGTTAATACATAAAAAGGGGCGAAGAAGAGGATAAAAACAGGAAAAATAGACCACAGAGCAAAAGGGGCTGGGGAATGGTTCAGGGGGCATGGTTCAGGGTTCAAGGTGCAGGGGGCTGGGGTCAGGGTTCAGGGTTCAGGGTTCAGGATTCAGGGTTCAGGGTTCAGGGTTCAAGGTTAAGGGTTCAAGGTTCAAGGTTCAAGGTTAAGGGTTCAAGGTTCAAGGTTCAGGTTAAGGTTAAGGTTCAGGTTAAGGTTAAGGTCAACGTTAAGGTTAAGGTTAGGGTTAGGG
>JAEEGL011797896.1_pt1 | contig 70861 bp, 63 predicted proteins | sample 9134231 | NCBI WGS metagenome assembly JAEEGL01 (sample SAMN16246548, study PRJNA631951) | gut metagenome | biome: gut microbiome; feature: rumen; material: fiber-attached | host: Bos | place: Iran: Karaj | collected 2018-10
GTGCAGAGAGATTGCGGTGACGATAGCGCCGGGGCACACCTCTTCCCATTCCGAACAGAGAAGTTAAGACCGGCCGCGCCGATGGTACTGCCTGAAGAAGGTGGGAGAGTAGGTCGTCGCCCAATGCCACAAGCCTCCTCAATCCGGGGAGGCTTTTTTTGTGTCGTGAATAAACGGACAAAACCATGCAGTCAATTCTTCCGACAGAAAAAGAGGGATGCCACATGGTGACATCCCTCTTTTCTCTATTTGTTATGGTTCTTTAGGCTTACTCTTTCCCCAACAGACGGAACATGTTTTTCTTGTAGGCCTCCACGCCGGGTTGGTCGAAGGGGTTGATGTCAAGCAGGTAACCGCCTAATGCACAGCTGAATTCAAAGAAGTAGATCAGTTCGCCCAAAGACTCTTCACAGATTTCCGGGATGGTGATGCGCAGGTTCGGCACGCCGCCGTCAATGTGCGCCATGCGGGTTCCGGTTTCGGCTGTCTGGTTGATTTCCTGTATTTTCTTTTGCTGTAAATAATTGAGCTTGTCAATGTTCTGCTCATCGAAAGGAATCGGCAGCGTGTGGTGGGCGTTTTCCACCGAGAGAACGGTTTCGAAAAGCATCCGCTCGCCCTCTTGCACATATTGTCCCAAAGAGTGGAGGTCGGTGGAGAAGACGCAGCCGGCGGGGAAGATGCCCTTGTTTTCCTTGCCCTCGCTTTCACCGAAAAGTTGTTTGTACCATTCAATGAAGTAGTAGAGGCGCGGTTCGTAGGCTACCATCAGTTCCAATTTTTTTCCGTTGTTGTACAGATAGTTGCGGATGAGCGCGTACTGCATTGCCGGATTTTCGGCGGTTTCTTGATGGCCGTACAGCCACTCTTTCATCCGTTTGGCTCCCTCAAGGATGCGGCGGATGTCGTAACCTGCGGCGGCAACCGGAAGGAGGCCGACAGGGGAGAGGACGGAATAGCGTCCGCCCACGTTGTCCTCAATGACGAAGGTGTCGTAACCTTCCTGCGTGGCCAGCTGTTTCAGGGCGCCCCGCGCCTTGTCGGTGATGGCGACGATGCGCTTGCAGGCTTCGGCCTTGCCGTACTTCTTTTCGCAATGCTCCTTGAAGATGCGGAAGGCGATGGCGGGCTCCGTCGTCGTGCCGGACTTGGAGATGACGATGATGGAGTATTCTTTTTTATCCAAAATATTCTTTAAATCAAAAAGATAGTCCTCGCTCATATTGTTCCCGGCGAAAAGGGCGATCGGGCTTTTTTTGTCATTTTCCAGCATCCGGAAATGGGACTGCAGGGCTTCGATGACGGCGCGGGCACCGAGATAGGAACCTCCGATGCCTATGACGACAATCACTTCGGAACAGGCGGCCAGCTGTTTTGCAACCTCTTGGATCTTCGGAAGTTGCACTTCCATTGCAGTGGGAAGTTCCAGCCAGCCGAGGAAATCATTGCCTTTGCCGGTCTGTCCGGTCAGTTGGTGCCAGCACTTCTGCACTCTGGCATTTTCAGTTTCGTAAAGGTTTTGGGGGAGGAATTGTGCGGCTCCGTCGCAAATGAATTGGGTCTGTATCATAATGTTGGATTTTGTTCTTTTTTTGAAGCCGCAAAGGTACATCATTTTTTTGTACCTTTGCCCGCAATTTTTGAAGTTTATGAAACGCTTTTTTGTCTTTTTCGCCTCCTTTTTCTCAGTAGTGTGCCTGGTGGCGCAGGATTTCAGCCAGATAAATTTTACCAACGATATATATGTCAAGGGAATACGGAGCGTGCAGCTTGGGCGCAAGGGGTTCCAGATGGGCTTTCCCGTTATCACCTTGCAAAGCAGCGAGAAACTGGTGCTCTCTTTCGACGACCTGGAGGGCGACGGGCGTTATCTGAAATACACGTTCATCCACTGCACCCACGACTGGAAGCCCGACGGAATGAACCAGATTGAGTATCTGGACGGTTTTACCGAGGATGAAATCACGGAGTTCAGCTACTCTTTCAACACCATCACCTCGTACACGCATTACACGCTCACTTTCCCGACGGAGATGATGAATGTCACGAAATCGGGCAATTACATATTGTATGTATATGACGACGACCAGAGTTCGCCCGTGCTGACCCGCCGTTTTGTCGTGACCGAGCCGAATCAGGCCGTCATTACGGGGGCGGCGCACAGGGCATCTGATGTGAACGTGATGTTTGAGAAACAGGAGGTGGATTTCGTTGCCAACACGGGCGGATGGCCCATCCGCAACCCCGCCCAGTACCTGCACGCCACCATCTTGCAGAACGGACGCTGGGAGAACGCCATCATGGGGCTCCGCTACCGCGCCGGCAAGCCGGGAGAGTACGATTTCGACTATGACGACAACAGCAATGTCTTCAACGGCGGTTCCGAATTTCGCGAATTTGATACCAAAAGCTTGAAATACAACGGCACGCATATCGTTTCCGTCGGCATTGAGCGGGGTGACAACTATGCCTATTTGCTGGAGGATTTGGCGCGTCCGTTCGGACCGTATGTATCAGGCACCACCGCTTGCGGCCGCTGCTACTACAAAACCGAGGATTTCCCGGGAGAAAACCGCGAAGAGTATGTGAACACCCACTTCACCCTCAAGTCGGAATACCCGATGACGGGCGGCAAGACCTACGTCTTCGGCGAGCTCACCGACTGGCGGATACTGCCCGAGGCCGAGCTGCACTTCAATTCCGCCCTCGGCATCTGGGAAACGAGCCTCTTCTTGAAGCAGGGATATTATAACTATCAGTATGTCTTCGTGCCGAAGGGGAAGCAGACGATTGACGAAACCTACATCGAAGGCAACCACTGGGAAACGGGCAACGAATACACGATCCTGCTCTATTTGCAGGAGGAAGGCACGTCGTACGACCGCCTCATCGGTTTCGAGGTGCTGAAGGTCGTTCGGTAGGTTTCAGAATGTCTTTTTTTTTCTGAAAAAACAACCTGCAATTCGGAAATATTATGCTATATTTGCACCCGCTTTTGCAGATAGGTTTGTCCTGTCGCTAACAATAGATAAAACAATTAAAAAACACATAGATATGAAAAAACTTATCTCCGCACAAGAAGCCGCCGCAATGGTAAAGGACGGCATGACAATTATGGTGGGCGGTTTTCTGGCCGTCGGTTCCGCAGACAAGATCCTGGAAGAGATCGCCAAAGGCCCGGCCAAGAACCTGACCGTCATTTGCAACGATGCCGCCTATCCCGAAAGAGGCAGCGGCCGCCTGATTGCCGCCGGCAAGGTCAAAAAGATGATCCTTTCACACATGGGCACCAACCCGCTCGCAGTTTCCGGTTTCAATGAAAAGACCCTTGAGGTTGAATTCTCGCCGCAAGGCACGCTCGCAGAGAGAGTCCGCGCAGGTGGCGCAGGCCTCGGTGGCGTGCTCACTCCCACCGGCATCGGTACCGTGGTGGAAGAAGGCAAGCAGAAAATCACTGTTGACGGCAAGGAATACCTCTTGGAGAAACCCCTCCACGCCGACATCGCCCTCCTCGGTGCTAACATCGCCGACGAAAGCGGCAACCTGATCTACAAGGGCACCACCCAGAATTTCAACCCCATGATGGCCACCGCCGCCGACCTCGTCATCGCCGAGGCGCAGGAGATTGTCAAGACGGGTGAAATCGCTCCCGAACGGGTTCACACGCCCGCCCTCTTTGTGGATTATCTCGTACAAGCTTAATTTTTTTGATTTAAATAGTTGGATGATGGACAATTGACACCGCTTGATTGTCCATCATTTGTTTATCGTAACCGCTTGATTATGGCAACAATGGATTATCAGTCGCTGATTTCCCCGAAAGGTAGCTTCTTTCTGATTGCAGGCCCCTGTGTGGTGGAGAACCGCGAGGTGACGTTCGCCGTCGCCCGCGAGGCCGCCGCCGTCTGCCGCGATTTGGAGATCCCCTTCTTTTTCAAAGCCTCCTACCGGAAGGCCAACCGCTCGTCGCTGCACTCCTTTACGGGTATTGGCGACGATGCCGCCCTGCAGATCCTTGCGGAGGTGAAGGAGCAGCTGGGACTGCCCATCGTCACCGACATCCATACGGAGGAGGAGGCTGCCAAGGCCGCCGAAGTGGCCGACATCATCCAGATTCCCGCCTTCCTTTCGCGGCAGACCTCCCTGCTGGTGGCCGCGGCCAAAACCGGCAAAATCGTCAACGTGAAGAAGGGACAGTTCCTGTCGCCCGAGGCCATGCGCTTCGCCGCCGAGAAGGTGCGCGATGCGGGCAACCCGCAGGTGATGCTTACCGAGCGCGGCACCACCTTCGGCTATCAGGACCTTGTCGTCGATTTCCGGGGCGTGAAGGCGATGCAGGCTGTCGGCTGCCCCGTGGTGCTCGACTGCACCCATTCCCTCCAGCAGCCCAACCAGCCGGCGGGTGTCACGGGCGGCCATCCCGAACTGATTGAAACCATCGCCTGCGCCGGTGTCGCCGTCGGCTTCGACGGACTGTTCATGGAAACCCACCCCGACCCGTCCAAAGCCCTCTCCGACGGCGCCAACATGCTTCCGCTGAACCAGTTGCGCCCCCTGTTGGAAAAACTGGTGAAGATCCGGAAGGCGATTCTTGAGTAGGGAATGTTCCAGTTTTTTTGAAAAGAAGGTGAAACGAATCATGTCAAAGACAAAATGGAAAGACATACTTGCCCTTGTGACTATAACATTGTTTATAGTTTTGTTTACGTTTCCCGAAGTTAGTCCCGCTTACAGCCCAGGGTTGGATACTTCATACGTATGGGCCCTGAATTGGCTCTTTGTTCATGATTACAGTACGCTGACGCAGTTGATATATCCATTCGGGCCTCTCGCATTCTTGAGAATACCGACCTATGAAGGAGGTAATTTGATAATGTATCTGGCTTTCCTGTTTTTGTTGAAGGTGGCTTTGGTGGTACTGGGGGTGATGGCAGTCAATGCCTATGCCAGAACGGAATCCGTTGAACACGGAAAGGACCGGTTTGCCCAATGGTTTATTCCGTCCGTTTTTCTGGCAGGAGCCTCATATTTCGCCAATATTGACGGTCTGGTTGTTATCAACTGTTTGTTTCTGGTCTTGATTGCCATCCATGAACGGAAGATGTGGCCTATGGTGACAGCATCAGTGCTTTCCGTCCTCTCTTTGTTTATAAAAGTCTCAATAGGAGTTAATGCAATCTCTGTGGTATCGGTTGCCATACTTTTGAATTTTTTGAAAAACAGGAATCTGAAAACTTTCTTGATGCAAGTTGGGGCTTTTCTGGTGGTTGTCGTCCTTATGTCGTTCCTAGTGTTGCATAAACCACAGGTGATAGGACGATATTTGTATGGAGTGTTCCACCTTGTGTTTGGTTATGGATCGCTTTCCATAAGTTATTCCGACCACCTTTTATGGATATTTCTGTTTGCGGCGACAATACTTTCTGCCTATTTTGTGTGCGGGAGCGAGTCTGCAAAACAGGCATGTGTGATAATGTTTCTGCCTATATTCGCATTTTGGAAACACGGTATCCTCAGGGAGGATTGTTGGCATTATTTTGGGATGGTTAATTTTGTGATTGTGTTTTGGATGGCTCTTTCTTTGCTGGAAACGACAGGGAGACGGAAATATGTGCTTTTGCTGGGGTGCGTTTCTGTGATGTCTTTGCTGCTTAATGCAAAAGAGATGGATGGCTTTGAAGCAAGGAATCAACGGACCTTTTGTGGTGTAGTCAACTTTACGGAGCCTTTCTTCCATTACCGTGAATTTGTGTCGGAAGCTCGGACTGACACCGAGTGTGCGTTGCGGCAAAAACAGTTGCCGGACACGATGTCGGGAATCATTGGAAAGGCGACGGTGGATATCTATCCTTTTGAATTTTCGTATGCCGCTCAGAACAAGCTGAACTGGAAACCCAGAGCTGCTCTTGGAAGTGCGTTGTCTCCATGGTTGGAGACCAAGTCAATGCAGAATTTCTCCTCGGGTGCAGATGCTGTCAGATTTGTCATTTTGCATCTTCAGGATGATGCGTATGGGGGAATGTCCACAACGATTGACAGTCACTATTTTTTGAACGAAGAGCCGGGGGTGATGATGAACCTGCTCAGATATTATCACGTTGCATCGGTTTCAGACCACTTGATGCTGCTGGAACATTCAGGAGGCGATGCTTTGGGAAAGTTGATTGAGGATGAAGCCGGCGAGGTGGGCTGGAGTCAGTGGGTGGAAGTGCCTCATGGCGAGGGGGAAATTGTACGGGCCAAGGTCACTTCAAAGAAAACACTCGTTGGAAGGCTTCGCGCATTTTTCTATAAGGATGTGGAATATTGGGTGGACTACCAAACGGCAGACGGGAATGTATACACGTACCGCTATGATCCTGTGTTTGCAGAGGAGGGTTTGTGGTGTTCGCCGTTTGTACGTTTTCCCAATGGAGAGCAAGTTGAGCCGGATGTGGTTCGTATCCGTTTTTTTGCAAGCAAGCCTTCTTGTGTCAAACCAGAACTGAAGTTGTCGTTTGAACATATTGAAATCAAGGATAAAGGACAGCCGTTTGTCTCCAAGCCGGTTGAACAAAGGCAATGATAGTAGAAAACATTAAACAATGACAAAACAACATTATACTTTCATTTCAGGAGAATCCTTTGAGGCGGATCTTGCCGAATTACTGGAGATGCGTGAGCAGCAGCGCGAGTACATCGCCAACTATCAGGAACTGTTGGACAACATTGACGACGGAACCTACGTGGCCCGCGGCAACGGCTTTTGCGCCACCCAGTACAGCGAGGAGTTCCTTGAGGCGCAGATAAATAAGTATCAGTCTCGCATTCAGCAGCTGACGGGTTGGATAGGGGAGTTTCTGCAAACCAAGCCGGGACTTCGTTCCTACATCCGTATTCAGAAAAAGCGGCACACGCCCGAACAGTTGGACGCACAGTCGGAGCGGATCATGGCGTTGTTGGAAGGCACGCCGCAGTTCCGGGAAGCGCAGACGGTGATGCTGTACAGTTCGCTGCCCGACGAGGTACGGACCACGGCATTCATTGAGAAGTGGCGGAACCGCAAGCGCGTCATCCTGCCCACCGTGGTCGGCGACGACATCGTGCCGGTGGAGCTGACGCCCGACACCCCCTTCGCCGTCGGTGACTTCAACATCCTGGAGCCGCAGAACCGGCCCTATACCGGCGGCTACGACCTGATTGTGGTGCCCGGCATGGCGTTCGACCGCACCGGCAACCGCCTCGGCCGCGGCAAAGGCTACTACGACCGCTTCCTGTCGCAGCATCCGGCCGTGCCGAAAATCGGTATTTGCTTTGATTTCCAGCTGGTTGGCGCGGTTCCGACCGAAGCAAACGACATCCGTATGGACGAGGTGCTGACGGGGAAATAGTGATTTAACCAAACGTAACACGATATGAAGGCATCCGCACTTTTCAAGGAGTATGTATGGCTGGTGAACACCATCCGCCGCGCGGGGCGCATCACGCTGCGCGAAATCAACGAACGGTGGCTGTGCACCGACATGAGCGAGGGCGTCGAGTTCAGCCGCACCACCTTCCGCCGCCACCGCGCCGAGGTGGAGGAGATGTTCGGCATCAACATCGAGTGCGACAGCGAAAACCGCTACTACATTGAGGATGCGGAACTGCTGCGCGAGGAGAGTGTCCAGCAGTGGATGCTCAGCACGCTGGCCGTCAGCAACATCGTCAGCGAGGCGCGGGGACTGCACGACCGGATTCTGTTGGAGAACATCCCGAGCGACAGCGAGTTCCTGTGGCTGGTGGTGGAGGCCATGCGGGAAAGCCGCTGTGTGTCCGTCTGCTATCAAAAATATGGCAAATCGGATGGAAGCAGCTGGCTGCTGGAGCCCTATTGCATCAAGCTTTTCCGCCGCCGCTGGTACCTGCTGGGGCGCTTGCAGGACGGCGTGTTCCTCACCCTCTCTTTCGACCGTATTACGGAACTCAAGCTGACGGACAAAACCTTCGTGATGGAACCGGATTTTGATGCACAGACCTATTTTTCAGCCTATTACGGAGTGATGCAGGGCGGCAATGAACCGAAACAGCGGATTGTGCTGCGGGCATACGGAAATGAGCGGTACGCCATGCGCGATCTGCCGTTGCACTCTTCACAGAAGGAAATGGGTTCCGGTGCCGACTATGTGGACTTCGAGGTAAATCTGCACCCCACCAGTGACTTTCTGGCGCAGATTCTTTCGCGCGGGCGGTGGCTGAAAGTGCTGGAGCCATCAGAAATTGCGGCGAAAATCAAGGAGTTGCATCTGGAAGCAGCGCAAGATTGATTATAGAAAATTGAGGAAATAAAAATCTCCCTTCTGTCATAGAAAAGGTAAAAGTAGGAAGTAGACGGCAAAAGGTAAAAGGTAGGAGGTATAAGGTCGGAAGAAGAAGGTAAATGGGGTAGTGTTGCGGCAAAAAAAGGAAGAGTTTTAGATTCCAAACTTGCGCTGTATTCCCGCGAATGTTGGTTTCCAGCCCTCGTCCCAGAGGGACGAAATCCTAATAACCCCAGATAAGGAAGCGAAGCGGACGTGGTCTGGGGAAGAAGGCTGCCGTGCGTTTGCCCGCGGCACGGGCGGCAGGAACAGAAGAATACCGAGGGTGATGTCGCGGAAAAGAGGAAGAATCGTCTGGAATAGTAAAATCCTGTTCTGGAATATTTTTTGAAGCTGGCCCGCTTTTTGGCGCAGTGAGGTGGTATTTTTGCCGCGTTGAAAAAAAACATAGAGTATGAAAACCTTCATTCTTTTCTGGAATCCCGGGATTTCCAGCTACACCATTGAGCGCTTGCGCGAGGACTTGGAAGTGGAACAGCACGTCAGCAACTGGAGCGTGTGGGAGCATAAGAAGGCCCACAAAGGCGACCGTTTCTTCATGGTGCGCTGCGGCGAGGGCAAAACCGGCATCTGCATGAGCGGCTTCTTCAGCTCCGAGCCCTATCAGGACGAGGACTGGTCGGGCAAAGGACGGGAGGTCTATTACATGGATCTTAGGGCCGACATCGTGATTGACCCCGACATCCTGCCCATCCTTTCCACCGAAATATTATCACAGAAAATTCCCTCCTTCGACTGGAGCGGAGGCCATTCGGGACGGCTTCTGCTTGCTCAAAAGGCTAGAAAGCTGGAGAAACTGTGGGAGGAATTCTTGGAAGAGAATAAGCCGATATTTGGCACGCTGACACTTAGAACGCATATCAGCGATAAGGACGTCATAGGAAAAAGCATCACCATTCATTTGGAAAAGCCTAATACGCTGTCTAAACTTCTTTCTAAGAAGGATCGTAATGAAGTGTTTTCGCTGAAAATCACTGGATTGATAGGAAAAAAAGACTTTGACGACGTGCTTGATGATATGTGTACCGTATGGAATGACTTTGAGGGCAAAGACGATGAGGAGGGTACTCCTGATTATGAAAATGCCGCACCCATCCGTCATCTTGATCTTGGTGAAGCGACATACGTTGATGGCAAAGAACTTCCTTACTTCGGCTATCAGAGTCAGTTGGAAACATTTATTCTTCCTAAAGGTATTACAAGCACCCTTATTAGCGGTGAATATGAATCAGGCACAACCGATTCTCAAAAATTGACAACATTGATATTGCCTAAAGGATTGAAAAGAGTTCGCAGTTTTTCAAACTGTCCCCATCTCACTAATTTGGTATTGCCGGAAAGTGTGGAAGAAATTGACGAATTCGCTTTTGCCGGCTGTACAGATATTACGAAGATACATATTCCTGCATCGGTAAAGAGGATGGATGGTACTTGCTTTGCAGACTGCGACTTGCAAGCATACGAAGTGTCCTCCGACAATCCTTATTTCACCGTAATGGATGGTGTGATTTATAGCAAAGACTTAACCACATTGGTCGCCTTCCCATCGGCTTATCCGCACAAACATTTTTCTGTTCCTGAAGGGACAAAAGTAATCGGCTATGGAGCATTTATGGACAGTCGTATAGAAACTATACATTTGCCAGACGGGCTGGAAACCATTGAAACATGGGCTTTTCAAGGAAGCAAAATCAAAAGTTTTGAAATGCCGGATTCTGTTACCAAAATCGACGAACTATTGTTCCGCTTTTGTACAGAACTTGAACATCTTAAATTATCGAACTCATTAGTAGAGTTGCCGGAACAGATAATTTCCTCATGTTCAAAACTGAAAGTCTTAGATATCCCATCTTCGGTAAAAAAAGTTGCTGCTACCAATTTGGTTTGGTGCAATTCGTTGGAGCATATAATATTTCGTGATGGATTGGAAGAAATTGTCAATGGCACAGCCATGATGGTTGAGAGAGGTCACCTCAAAGAGGTCAATTATCCAAAAACATTACGCAAGATTCCAGGCGGACTTTTCCACAACTGTCCTGAAGTAAAGGAATTCAACGTAGATGCCGAGAATCCATATTTCTGTACCATTGAGGGAGCAATTTATACCAAAGACGGCAAGAAGCTGATAGCGGTACCTGATGCTTGGCGCGAGGAGTTTGTTGTGCATGACGGGACTGAGGAGATTGATGGATTCGTCTTTTCTGATTTTTCCATTCTGAAGAAAATAGTTTTGCCCGAATCACTAAAAATCATTGGACACCGCGCCTTTGACGGCTGCGAGTCGCTGAAGGAACTTCGAATCCCCTGCAATGTGAAAAGTATTGACTATCGGGCTTTAGACGAATGCAAATCGTTGCGCAAACTTGTGGTAGAGGCTGTGAAACCGCCGAAGATGGTAGGTGTCAACAAAAATTGGGATTTTGCCGAGGAAAACAAAAAAATGTTGGTTTATGTGCCACACGGTAGTTTGAAAGCATACAAGGCCGCAAGGGGATGGAAAAGATTAAGAATCCGCGAACTGTCCTTAAATACAAAATTAATGTAAATCCATAATCTTAAAGCTATGGGCACAGATATATCGCATATAGTAAAACATGATTTCAAAATGTTTAACGACAGAGAAGCTTCGAGGGCATTTTGTGAAAAGATATATGAACATTTGCGCAAGGAATTGCTGCTGGGTGATGGTGATCCCGAATGGGATGAACCCGGAATACGGGATGACACAGAAGATTTCTTGCGAATTAGCATAGCGGATTATGATATGGATCTTTGCCTCTTACCTGATTTTTGGGAGATTGAATCCTACAATCGGTATTCTTTTTTATTGAGAGGAGACGCGGTGAGAAAGGCAGCATTCGATGTCGTTCATGCACTCGGGGCAAAGGAGGCATGGCACGCCGAAGAATATTTTACATGGAATGGGGATGCTATGGAATCCCCGGGGTGTAATTTCGAAGAATGGCTGGCTTATCTTGAGCGCGAATATGAAAAGCCAATACAGGAGTTTAGTTCTTCCGCTTATTGGAAATTGGATTCCAATGGTTTTTTAGATATCGAGCCCGTATATCACGACAGTTTCAAAGAGTGTTTTGCTGAGTTTGAACGTTTGCAGGAAAGCATCCCTGATTACCGACTGTTAGGGATATCCCGTGTGGGTGACCATTTCCTTCGCTGTGAAAAAAACGGAGAATTGTATTTGATTGACGAACGTTGGAAAAATCCTCTTATAGATGCACCTGTACACACTTATTGGACATTTGATAATTATTTTGTGGTGATAAAAGAGGGGAAATCGGCTTTGTATGATTCTCGTGGAGTTAGTCTTACCCCTTTTGTGAAGGGATTTTTTAAATGGAAAAGAACTTGCGATAAAATTCAACGTGGTGGAATAAAAATGTATCATGAGAGAGAAATCATTGAAAATGTTGAGGCAAAACTGAGTCTGACGGTATTTGAAAAATTTGATTATTAACAAAATGAAAACCATAATCTTAACCTTCAATTCCGAATCAGGATGGCTGTCGAATTCCAACGTGGATGGTATTTTCAGAAATGATGATTATTATGAAATATCCAACTGGCCCATTCATTGTCCTGATGAAATTTATCAAGGTGTGATTTTTTATATGTTACGTGTCGGAAAGTATAGTTGGGATATAATGATGAAGGGGAAATTCCGTTCCGCTCCCAGTCCGGACTTGTATTGGAACGGAAAAGGACAGCGACGACATTGGGCGAGACTCGCTATCGAACAATTGATTCATCCTGTTATCGGCCCAACGCTGGGAATAGACAAACTCGCTTCCGCCATTCCAACTGTCAATTGGAAGGAGTGTCCTTTCGAGATGATGCTTACAGAAGAGGAGTCTGAAAAATTAGAGCAACTGTGGGAACAGCATGTTGAGCTTCATTCTGCTGATTTTCAGAACCCGAAGAAAGTCCGCCATCTTCAGGAAGAATACGAAAAGATGGGAATTGGGGAGCGGGCAAGAAAAAAGATTATCGGTGTAGAGAAATTGGATGTTTTCTTTGGAGAAAAAAAGTCTTGCCTGCATGATGCTGTGGTAGAGAAATTTGAATACGATAGGGACAAAATGGAATTGAATGTGTGGGTTGGCAATTGTTGTCCTGAATGGTCTTTTGACGGAAATAATACGGTCTATATGATTCCATTCTGTTTTAAGGATGTGTATGATTTTAATATGAATATTGAACCGAGGAATGACTATATGCGAGGCGCTACAATTTATTCGATAGGAAATGGTATTCGCGCCTATTTTGAGTCTGCTCACATGGAAGTGTACAGTCCCGAACTGGAGATAGGGGAGATTGTGGAGATGAAAGTGAAATAAAATCGTATGCTGGCCCGCTTTTTGGTGCAGTGGGGTTGTAATTTTGCCGCGTTGAAAATAAAAATAATGTAGATTTGCACACGGAAGGAGGTACCGAAAATGTTTGAATTCTTTGTTTTCATATTATTCATGTACGTGGGGGTGAAAATCTCCCTGAAAGGTGCCGGAGCTGGCCACAGCTTTCGCAGACGCAGATAATTCCTGTCCCAACCCTCCTCTGAGCTATGTTTATTATGAAAATTCAACCATTTCAAGAATGAAATGATATAATGGAACAGCAACCACAATCCACAGAGAAAAGAGAGAAATATTGGAAAAAATGTATCCGAAAGAAAGAAGATCTTGATAACACAGAACATTGGGAAATCGAATTTTATACACAGGTACTCTATCAAGATGAAAACCTTGAATTGACAAAAGAGTGTGTCACAGGATATGCTATCCATAACCTAAAAAAGAAAGCGGGTATGACCTTTGGTGGATACGAAGTGCTTTTTGCCACCGACTTAAGAGATGTCATGCAGGATGACACATACCAAGGGATGACCAACATTGACTATTTGAGAATGAAAGGTTTTCCAATTACATTTGAAATATGGTGGTGATGGGCAGTGGATCAAAACAAAAGCCGAAGGAGGTTTTATTTATATCCGATAATTATACGTTAAGTTAAAGCAAAAAAAGAAAAGACGAAAGTCCTGTGACATAGAGATGCGATGTTGGTATTTTTTCTGGCCGCTGCTGCCCGCAGCGGCCGAAGCCCAATTCCCCTTCCCTTGGGAAGGGGTGGCCGGAGGCCGGGGTAGGGGCACCCGCAGTGGCCGTCAGGCCGCTGCCTGTCACAAGGAATTCAGATGCTCATATTACTACCCCGCCCTACGGGCACCCCTTCTTGAAAAGAAGGGGAATTGGGGCCGCACCGACACTGCAGTGCCAGTGCGAGAAATATAACACGAACGAGAGTCTAGACATGTTAGTGCTGCACTGTTTGGAAATAACTCCACAGTATCAACGTGCCTAAATTAAACATACTAAACTTTATATTCCCAACTATTGAAAAAAACTTTCCTCTGGTCCGCTTTTTGGCGCAGTGGGGTGGTATTTTTGCCGTGTAAATCTAAAAGCAATGTTTGTACGCGAAAGGAGGTGATGAAAATGTTAGATATTTTAGGAACAATATTGGTGGTGTATCTTTTCTTTAAACTGACAGAGAAGATATTCCCGTCTGACGGAACATTGTTCGACAGGTGGTTCCATTAAAACCTTTCTTTTCTTTTTATACCCGATAATAAAAACCTTTTATAACTTTGCACTATAAAAAACAAAGAGATGCTCAGTTTCATTCTTATAGCAGCGATTGTGATAATCTACTATAGAAAAACTCGGCATGAACCGTGGGATGGCAAGTTATTTTAGTGCTTGATGCACGGATATTTAGGAGTATGGTTTACAATTTCAAGCTGTTCAATGATTGAAAAACTTTATTCTATATGAAATTGTTTGATTAAATGACAAAGCCACCGGTCTCCGTATTCGTTCATCCATGTTTTCAATGTGTTCCCGTCAAAATTCTGTTTTCCGATCCCGTCTGAAACGTCCCGCATTGAACCAGCAAACACTTGCGCCTCATAATTGTCCCCAGTCTTATTATAGACAAGTCTTACACAGTTCTCATGATACTCCAAGACAAAACAAACATCAGCTGTTTTTTCAAACATTTCTCCTTCGACGTACATGACAATGTCCATATCGTACGCCCATAGCAATGCAGATTCAACATAGCCGTCGTATTCAACTTGAAGGTCTTCGTAAGGATCGTGAAGAGGGTACATAATTCAAAATAATTTAAGATTTTACTACGCTGCAAAAATACAAAAAAATACCTCTGGTCCGCTTTTTGGCGCAGTGGGGTGGTACTTTTGCCGCATGATTTTTAAACGACAAGATTATGGAAGCACACAGCAAATTCTACATGGACTGCCATCTCGCAGGCCGCAAGTATCACGACGCCGACATGGTTTGGGACAAACTGCGCATCGGTACGACCCTGCGTCTGGAACGCGAAGCCGACAACCGCTACGACCCCGAGGCGGTGCAGGTCATCTTCAACCACGAAGGCGAGGACTTCCTCCTCGGCTATATTCCCCGTGGCAACAACCGTAGCCTTTCGCCTTTCTTCGACATGGACTATACCGACATCTTCGACTGCCGCATCAGCCGCATCAGTCCCGAGGAGCATCCCGAAGAGCAGATCCAACTGACAATCCGGATCAAGAGGAAGGGGATTGGTTTGTAAAGTTGACAAAAAAGGAGGGAACAAGATCCTATTGGTTTTGTCAGCCACTGAATGATATATAAATTCCTTATGGTTATATTTGTTCATTTTCTTTTCGATGGCAAAAAGAAAACGAACCAAAGCCGCGAGTAAGCGAGCAAAAAGAAAGTTTGCTCGCTTACTCGAGCGAGAGCGGCTTATACAAAAGAAATGCGCTTTGCCGCTGTACGATTTTTCCCTAAAATTGGCCGTTTCTTGCTAAAACGCGAAAACTGCACCGCTCATTCCGTTCGCAGTGCTTCGGACAGCTCGCGTTTCTTCACGCTCGAAACGACACAATTTCTTAACGGCAAAAATTGCAAGGCGGCGTGTGACTTCGGAATCGCGCCGTATTTCTGGAAATAGTGATTTAATTGCACTCACCTTGGAGAGGTGATATTCTATTAGCCCCAGATAAGGCCGTCAGGCCGCAATCTGGGGTGCGGGCAGGCCCGTGTGTCCGCCCGCGGCACGGGCGACAGGTACGGAAGAATACCGAGGGTGATGCCGCGGAAAAGAGGAAGAATCGTCTGGAATAGTAAAATCCTGTTCTGGAATATTTTTTGAAGCTGGTCCGCTTTTTGGCGCAGAATTGTTGTATTTTTGTGGCCTAAATATTTCCCAATGGATTTCAAAGGATGCGGATTATGGCTTTTTCTCGGGGTAAGCATTTTGATTTTGGTGTCAATAAACCCTCTCTTGCTTCTCATTCCCGCAGGAATTTTTGTTATTTACGTTGCCTATGACATCAATCAATCGCATAAAGAGAATAATAAAGGTTATAAACCACGCAACCAAGTATCAGATGTTTCTGAAATTCCAGATTCCCACTATCTTTCCTCCGACTATTTCGAGAAGGTCAGCAAGGTGGTGGATGATCTGATGGAGATGTACAATTACGCCATCAACTCTCCGGAATTTGAAGATGTGGCGAACGGCGCTTTTGCATTGCATGTTAATTACAAAACCCTTGATGACAAATCGAGCACGACATCGTATCTCTTTTGGATTGATGCGGCTCTTTGCTGCAAGGGTTTGGGGATTCCCTACGAGAAAATCAACAAATTCAATTACGGTCTCTATTATTTCATAGAACGGACATTCGGCGGGGGGGAACTTTCGTATGAAAACCATCGCGACTTATATCGTTATGTCAACCACGTACATGCCGAAGAAACGCTCAAGGATTTCTATTCCATACGGCATGATGCCGATGACCCCCTCCTCTTTATGGTCGCTCATGTTTTGGAAAGGGTGGACGTGGTGCGCAAACAGAAATATCTTGTGCTGCTATACCGTTTTGCCTCCATCTTGGCCAAAGCCGATAATACGGTTACGGATAGGGAAGCGGCATTTTTGAGATCCATTATGCAAGTGCAAAACGACGGAATCAATATACAAAGTGCAGGGATGGATGATGATACAGAAGGGGTTTATCACAAGTTTTCTGCTGAGCAAAATGATTCGATGAAAACGGAGCTGGACGATTTGATTGGCCTTGAGAGTGTGAAACGGGAGGTGAAGGAGCTTACAAACTACATCCGTATTCAAAAAGAGCGCGGGAGAAAGGGAATGAGAGTTTCACCGATAACGTACCATTGTGTCTTTACGGGCAATCCCGGAACGGGAAAAACCACGGTGGCACGGATTTTGGCAAAAATCTACAAGAATATCGGAGTGATTCCGAAAGGGCATCTGGTGGAAACCGACCGCTCCGGCCTTGTCGGGGAGTATGTCGGGCAGACCGCTGTCAAAACGAACAAAGTCATAGACCACGCTTTAGGAGGTGTTCTCTTTATCGACGAAGCTTATTCGCTGCTTGGTAACGAAAAGGATTACGGCAGGGAGGCCATCGCAACCTTGTTGAAACGCATGGAGGATGAACGCGGGCAGCTGGTGGTGATTTTGGCCGGCTACACGAAGGAGATGCAGGATTTCATCAATTCCAACCCCGGCCTGCAGTCGCGGTTCAGCCGCTACATAGAGTTTCCCGACTACAATGCCGATGAGCTTTTTCAAATATTCTGCAAACAGTTGAAGCAGTTTGACTACACGCTGACGGACGAAGCCGCGGAAACACTAAAGGGCTATTTCTCCTACGCAGTAGCATACAAGGGGCCTAATTTCGGCAATGCCCGTTTTGTCCGGAATGTTTTCGAACATGCGTTGCAGAAACAGGCGAACCGGCTTGCAAAAGAGCCATTTCTCAGCACGCAAAAGTTGGCGGAAATCACAAAGGAAGATTTGGCGATGGAGGCGCAGTAGATTCCGTCACTCGCTACGCTCGCGACGGAATGGAGCTTTTAGTTTCCTTCCCCTCTTCCGCGGCAGCACCCGCCCCGTCCATCCGTACCTGCCGCCCGTGCCGCGGGCACCTTCGACAAGCTCAGGCGCCGCGGTGGTTGAGCCTGTCGAAACCACCGGCCTTATCTGGGGCTAATAGGATATCACCCCTCCGGGGTGAGGGCAAATAAAATACACGATTTAGCGGCTGACAAAACCAGTAGTGTCTTGTTACAACATTACCTTGGTTTGTAAACCTTACCCCCTCCCGCTCAGCTCCCGGTAGGTTTTCAGGGCAAAACGGTCGGTCATGCCGGCAATGTAGTCCACGATAACCCGCAGTTTGTAGTAGTCGCTGAGCTCCTCGAAGCCGGCGCACTCCGTCTCGTCGAGGGCGGTGCGGAGGATGCTTTCCGACATCAGTGCGAGCGCGCGGTCGAGGTACTCCCGGCTCCGGCAGAACAGGTTCTGGATGTAGAAGTCGAGCAGCCACGTAAGGACGGAGTGCCCCACCATCTCCAAATGGTAGATGTCGTTGATGGAGAAGATCTTCTCGATGCAGAACTTTTGAAGGCGGTTGGCGAGGGGAGAGGCGGAAAAGATCAACTCGCGGTTGAAAGTGCCCTCCTCAATCTCTTCGATATGTTCCTCAAAATAGCGGTAGGCAAGATTCACTAATTTGCCAATCAAGCCGTTGCGTATTTTGGTGATTTTGGCGGAATCGTGAATCTCCTCCGAAAGGTAGGTGCTGATTTCCGGAAAGTCGTCCTCGATGGTCTCTTTCAGTTCCGATAAGGTGTAAAGTCCCTTCTTGAAGCCGTCCTCCAGATCCATCGTGAGGTAGCAGATGGAGTCGGAGGCCTCCACAAGGTAGCAGAGCGGGTGGCGGACGATGCGGTCTCCCTTCATCAGGCCGCACTGCTCGGCGATGACGCGGGCGTGGCCGATCTCCGACTGGAAAATGCCAACCTTTTTCGTTTCAAGCCTGCTCTTGTCAATTGGCCCGTAATTGGGATACTTGAGGCAAGAAGCAAGTGTGGTGCAGGTGAGGTTCAGCCCGAAGCAGTCGTTCAGGTTCTGCAGTTTGGTGAGGACACGAAGCCCCTGCGCGTTGCCGTCAAAATGCTCGAAATCACGGCGTTGTCCGTCTGTGAGGCGGACATTGACACGGCCGCTTTCAAAGAAATTGCGGAAATACTCTTGGATGACCGTTTCCCCGAAATGGCCGAACGGCGGGTTGCCGATGTCGTGGATGAGGCAGCCGTTTTTCAGGATGACGGGGATCTCACGGAACAGTTCGTAATTGTTTTTTCCGGTCTTTTGCTGGAATAACGGACTTTCACAGAACAAGATGCTGAACGAGTAACCCAAGGACATCACCTCAAGGGAGTGGGTGAGACGGGAGTGGATGTTGTCGTCGTCGGTAAGGGGGAACACCTGGGTTTTGGCGTGCATCCGTCGGGTGGCGGGGCTGAAGGTAATGCGTCCGAAATCGCTCTCGAAGGCGCTGCGGGCGTCGTCCTGCCGCATCGACGGGCGGATTCTCTTTTCAGTGAGGAGCTTGTTCCAATCCATAATTGTCGTTTTATTCGTACACCAAAGCCGCCGCGCCCAAAACCGCCGCATCGTTCTCGGGAAGTTCGGAACGGCGGATGTCGGCCTTGCCTTTGAAGATGGTGAGGAGGTATTCGTCGAAATACTGTTTCAGCGGGTCGAGAAGCCAGTGGCCGGCTTTGACGGGACCGCCCATCAGGAAGATGGCCTGCGGTGACGAGAAAGTCACGGCGTTGGAGAGGGCGATGCCGAGGCACAGGGCCGTGCGCCGCCACGTGTCAATGGCCAGCTCGTCGCCGCTGTCCGCCCGCTGCGTGATGTCGCGGCAGGTGATGTCGGCGGGTGCGGCTATGCCGTTTTCTTGACACAACTCCTTATATGTCTGTACGATGCCGCGGGCGGAAGCGTAAGCCTCCAGACAGCCGCTGCGTCCGCACGAGCAGGCGCGTCCGTCCGGATAGAGGATGGCGTGGCCGAGTTCGCCGGCAAAGCCGTCGTGCCCGTACACCATCTGTCCGTTGACGAAGATGCCGCTGCCCACGCCCGTCCCCAAGGTGATGAGGATGAAGTCGGTGAGGCCGCGGGCACCGCCGTAAATCTTCTCGCCGAAGGCCGCGGCGTTGGCGTCGTTGGTGAGCACCACCTTGGTGTCCATACGGCTGCGGATGAGCTCCTGAAGGAAGATACGGCCTTTGAACGGCAGGTTCGGCGCGTAGTCGATGGTGCCGGTGTAGTAGTTGCCGTTCGGCGCTCCGATGCCTACTCCGACAATCTCATTTATCCCGTTGTCGGACAATATCTTGCGGATTACATCCGCCACATCGTCGGCGTAGGCTTCAATGTCGCTGTACGATTGGGTGGGCAGGTTGGTGCGGGCGATGCAGGTGCCGTCGGAACGCACCAGACCGATGTCGGTGTTCGTGCCGCCGATGTCGATGCCAATGGCATAGGTCTGTTCCATAAAACTCGGTTATTTTTTGAAATCTTTCAGGTATTCTTCCAGAAGACGTTGGACGTACTTGCCGAAAACGTCGAACTCGATGTTGACCACGGTGCCGGGCTGGAAGTTGTGGAAGTTGGTCACTTTGTGGGTGTAGGGGATGATGGCGACGGAGAAATGGCCTTTGTCGGAATCCACCACCGTGAGGCTCACGCCGTTGACGGAGATGGAGCCTTTTGGAACGGTAATGTTGCCGGCCTTCGTGTCGTAGGTGAAGTAGTAGCGCCAGCTGCCGTTGTCGTCCACCACCTTTTCGCAAGTGGCGGTCTGGTCAACGTGCCCCTGCACGATGTGTCCGTCGAAGCGGCCGTCCATGCGCATGCTGCGTTCGAGGTTCACCTCGTAGCCCACCTTCCAGCTGCGGAGGTTGGTCTTCAGCATGGTCTCGTCCATGGCCGTCACCACGTACTGGTTGTGTTCCTTATCCACTTTGACGACCGTCAGACAGCAGCCGTCATGTGCCATGCTCTGGTCTATTTTCAGCTCATCGGCGAAATCCACCTCGATGGTGAAGTGGAAGTTGCTGTTTTCCTGTTCAATCTTGACGATTTTTCCGGTTTTTTCTACAATTCCTGTAAACATAATTCTATATTTTTGCTAAAACGGGTGCAAAGTTACAAAAAAATCGGGGAGCGCTTTGGCTTACGGGTTAAAGCTTTTTGGGAAGTTCGTGCTTTGTACGTACTTGTAGGCTCCTTCTTCATAATAGACGAAGTGTGCGGACAGTTCCGGATGGCTTTCAAGGAACTTCATCGCTTCGGGGATGCCCATCACCATAAAGGCCGTCGCGTACGCATCGGCGGTGGCACATTTATCGGCAATCACGGTCACGCTCAGCAGGTTGGATGACCGGCTGTCGCCGCTGCGCGGGTCGGTGATGTGGTTGTATCGTTCGCCGTTGATCTCCTTGTAGTTGCGGTAGTTGCCGCTGGTGGCGACCGCCCGCCCCGTCATCTCGAAGATATAGTCGGCTTCCTCTATCCCGTCCCGTGTTTCCGTGGGAATCTGGATGCCCACGCGCCAGGGCTTCCCGCCCGGTTTCGTGCCTTCGGCACGCACCTCGCCGCCGATGTTCACCAAACAGTCCGGGTAACCTTTCCTGACTAAAAAATCCGCCACGTCATCCACCGCCTTTCCCTTGGCTATGGCGTTGAAGTCCAGTTTGATGCGACTGTCTTCTTTGGTGATTCCGCCCTCTTCCTCCACATGGATTTTCGTGTATCCGACGAACTGCCGCACGGAGTCGATGGCTTCCGGCGAAATGGTGTTGCCTTGTTCATTGCCGAAGCCCCACAGGTTCACCAACGGGCCCACTGTGATGTCGAAGGCGCCGCCGGTGTTCACGCTGATTGCCAGCGCGTCCCGTACCATTTCCGTAAAGTCGGGCGTCGGGACGACCGGCTCGTTCCGGTTGAATTTCGATACGAGCGAGGCGGTGTCGAAAATGGAGTACAGTTGATTGATGTTCTGTAGGATGGAGTCCACCTGACGCGGCAGGTCGGGATATGCTTCGCCAACATAGCTGACGGCAAAATAGGTGCCGAACACTTCGCCACCGAATTGATTCACTTCATTTTTCTTGCAGGAGGAAAAAAGAAGAATGACGGCCACAAGAAGCCATGGGATTCGCTTCATCGTACGGTTATTTCAGATGCAGGTTGTGTCCCATCTTCTCCTGTTTGGTCTTGAGGTAGAAGCGGTTGATCTCGTTGGGCTCAATGATGATGGGAACGGTTTCCACGATTTCGATGCCGTGTCCGAGAAGACCGGCGCGTTTGGCGGGATTGTTGGTGATGAGCCGCAGGCGGGTGGCTTTCTGGTCGCGCAGGATCTGCGCCCCGATGCCGTAGTCGCGTTCGTCGGCGCGGAAGCCGAGCTCAAGGTTGGCCTCCACGGTGTCGCGTCCGAGTTCCTGTAAATGGTAGGCTCTCAGCTTGTTGACCAATCCGATGCCACGTCCTTCCTGGTTCATGTACAGCACCATGCCCTTGCCTTCCTTGTCCACCATCTCCATGGATTTATGGAGTTGTGCCCCGCAGTCGCACTTGCAGGAGCCGAAAATGTCGCCGGTGACACAGGAGGAGTGGACGCGCACGAGCACGTTGTCGCCCTCCTCCCATTCGCCTTTGCGCAGCACCAGATGGGTGAGGCCGTTGTTGAGCTGGGTGTAGGCGATCAGTTTGAAATCGCCCCACTCGGTGGGCAGGTTCACCTCTTGTTCCTTGCGGATAAGTGTTTCTGTCTTGATTCTGTAGGCGATAAGGTCTTGGATGGTGATGATTTTGATGCCGTATTGTTTCGCCACCTCCACCAATTGGGGCAGCCGGGCCATGGTGCCGTCGGGGTTGATGACCTCGATGAGGGCGCCCACGGGCTGCAGGCCGGCGAGGCGGGTGAGATCGACGGCGGCCTCGGTGTGTCCGGCGCGGATGAGCACGCCGCCGTCACGGGCGCGGAGCGGGTTGATGTGGCCGGGACGGCCGAACATCTCGGGGCGTGCGTCGGGGTCGGCCAACGCCTTGATGGTGCTGGCACGGTCGAACATCGAAACCCCGGTGGTGCAGCCGTGACCCAAAAGGTCCACAGTGATGGTGAAGGGGGTGCCCAGCAACGAGGTGTTGTTGCGCACCTGCATCTCCAGGTCGAGCTGGCGGCAGCGGTCGGCGCTCATGGGGGCACACAACACACCGCGGCCGTACTGCATCATGAAGTTGACCTTCTCCGGTGTTATCTTTTCGGCGGCGATGATAAAATCGCCCTCGTTTTCTCTGTCTTCGTCATCGACCACAATGAGGAATTTGCCTTCACGGAAATCCTCAATGGCCTCTTCTATCGTGTTTAGCTTGAAATTCATTGATTAATTGTTCGTTACAAGTTTGGTGAAGTGGAATCCTTTGATACCCCACTGGATATCGCTGTTCCCTGTGCAATTATATACAACTCTGATGCGGAAGTCGCTGCTGATGTTTTCCAGTCCGCCGAGTGAAATGCTGGTGATGGTGGTCAGGTAGCCGTTCGGTGCCATGGTGAAGTCATGCCATTCGCAATTTTCTGGAGCACTGGTAAGATCGGTGGTGTATTGCACGCGACAGATCTCGTAGGGGTCGTATTCGCCTGAAATCACGTTGATCATGTGTTCGATGGTCATGTCGCTGCCCGCCACGGTGGCGTAGGGGATGGGTTGGCTGAGAACGGCCCAGTCGTTGGTGACGAAGTCGGCGGCCTGCCCGCTGATGCTCTGGTGCAGCATCATCTGCTGCGGCCCGTAGTAGTTCCATCCGGAATTGACGGTCCAGCCGTCGATGCCGCCGTTGAAGTTGATGGGATAGACGTCGGTGATTTCGCCAAAGGACTGGATGTCGTTCATGTCGCGGAGCATGAACTGGTAGGTGCTGTTGTAAACGGTGAGGATTCCGACGAGGTCGCCCTTCCCGCCCGGCACTAATATCTTGCGGAACTTGGCATAGTTGGAGGTGCGCACGACGAAGTCGGAAACATCGATGCCGTTGATCTTGCTGACCGTCCGTGAGGTGGTCATGGCCTCCTCCGACCACGGTTTGCCGATGGCATCGGCGGCAAATTCGCAGTTCTTGATACGGACCAGGCGGCACACGTTGCCGGAATTGATACCGGCAGGCGAGGAGATTTCCAAGGGGGTTACTTCCTTCGGAAGCCCATCCTTGAACAGGTAGCGGTCAAGGAAATGACCGTCAATGCGTCCGATAGAACCCTGGTAAATCCATCCTATCTGATAGATTCCATGGTAGTTGCCCACCACTAATCCGTTGCACTTGATATAGACGGTCTGTCCGACGGGATAGTCGGCGTAAAGGCCGGACTTGTTGATCTGGATTTCAAGGGCGCCGGTTTCATCCTGAACCACCATCGTCTTGTAGAAGTTGCCGCCCTCGTCAGAGCTGACCACCACGGCCTTTACAATGAAGGTGTCGGTGGCGTGGCAGATGGAATCCATCGTGCCGTTGCTCGCGTACACGTCGATGATGTCTTGGATGGTCTTGTTGGCCGCTGGCCCCGTATAGGTGGGGGCATTGAAGGCGGGCTCGTCCCATTTCTTGTCGCAGGATACGACCATGACACCCAGAAACAGCAGGGCGATGAATAATCCACTGAAACGTTTCATATATTCTATTTTATTCATTTTCAACAAATTTTAGGGTTAATTGCGGGCGACAGCCGTGATCTTTATTCCGGGAATCTTCCAGTAGTCGCCATTGTAGCCATTGTAACGGAAGGCGATACGAAGGTTGGAATTGTTCGCGGCTTCGGGGGGAAGGATGCCGTTGGCGGGGACTTCCGTCCAGGTGGCGCTGGTGACATCGATGCCGTTGAAATCAACCGAATAGTATTTATAGGCGGAACCGTTCGTCACCTGGCAGCTCTCGTTGGACATCACGAGGGTCACGTTGTCGTAGCCGCCAAGTCCGCTAAGGGCGGGCGACACAAGCCAGCTGTCGATGCCGGTTGCTCCTTGGTTCTGGACGGCAAAGGAGTGTCCAGCGGCATAGTAGAACCAGCCTTCGTCACCCAATACCGACCAACCCTGGTTTTCGATGGGGTTGGTGCTGAAATCAACAGTGTAGAGATCAATGGTCTCAACCGGAGCGGTGTTGGTGATGCGCACGTCGTCGAGAGAGCGGATGGTGAGTTGCAGGGTGGTGTTATAGACGGTGAGGATGCCGACGATGTCGCCTGTGCCGTTGGGCAGCGGCTGCGAGGCGAACTTGGCGTAGTTGCTGGTGCGCAGCACGATGACGCTGTTGTCGGACATCACAATGTCACGGGATGTGGCGGCGTCAGGGTCGCTGTAAGTTTCTCCCGGATTGGCGAAGTGGCAGTCTTTCAGGATGACCAACTTGTTGAGCATATCCTCGGTGATTTCGTTTTTGGAGTTGAGGACGATGGGGGCGGGTTCAGCACCCACCAAACCGTCACGGAAGATATACAGCGGTTCTTGAGAAGAGGCGATGCTGGCCATCGAGCCGCTGCTCCAGAATCCCAACTGACGGTTCTTGCAATAGTCGCCGATGACCAAGCCCGTACATTCCACATAGATGCGTTGTCCAATCTGGTATTTCGGATAAAGGCTGGAGTTGTCGATTTTGATCTGGATGCCGCCGGTCTCGTCCTGGATGGTCAGGTACTTGTAGCAATTGCCTTCTTGGTCAGAACTGACGATGATGCCGGAGATGACCGTCCCGGCGGGGATGGAGTCGAAGGAATCAGCACTGCCCACCTGATGCAGGGCGTTCAGCTCGGCGATGGTCATGTTGGCCTGCCCGTTGTAGGTGAGAACGGGAGCCACGTCCATTTCCTTTTCACAGGAGGTGCCGGCCAAAACGAGGATGACGGCAGCGGCGAATAACTTGATATTGCGGATCATATTCATTGCTTGATTTTTTTTCTGTTGGGGAAATGAAGATTACTGGAACGTGTAGTTGATGCCGATGTAGAAGGTGGTGCCGGTCGCGTAGTAGTATTTGTTCGGGTATTTGTTCACGTCATAGCTCTTGTAGTCGAAGCGGCGCTGCTCCCAAGCGGTGGTGACGAGGTTCTTGTTGTTGGTCAGGTTGGTGACGCTGATGTTGAAGCCGATGGTGCTGTTCTTCACTTTCCAGCTCTTGCCGACGGAGGCGTCCATGGTGAACTGTCCTTTGAGGCGCTCTTGGGCGACCATGTCTTTGTAAATCTGGGATTCCGTGGAGAGGGTGCCGCGGGCGGCGGTGGTTCTGCGCTCGGGGTTGATGTCGGCGTAAATCTTGTCGAAATAGTTGGCATTGATGCTCACGAACCAGTACTTGTAGTTGAACTTCACGCCGAGGGTGGCGGCCACCTGCGGCGAGCCGGCCACGTGGTAGTTCTTCCAATAGACGGTCTCGGTGTACTGGCTCTCGCCGTTGCCGAGCACATCGTAACCGTTGTCGGCGGTGATGGTCACGTCGGGTCGGTTGGTGTAGCGGTGGTCGCTCCAGGTGCCGGCGGCATAAACGGTGAACATCGAACCGATCGGCACTTCCACACCGAGTTCAAAACCGTAGTTGCGCTTGTTGATGCCCGTCATCGCGTAGTTGACGTAGCTGCCATAGTCGTCATGGTAGAAGCTGAAGAGGTTGGTCACATCCATAAACTCGCCGTAGAAGGCGGAGAGGCGCATCCGCATGAAGGGATAGCGCATAATGTAGGAGAGATCGGCTGCCACATTCTTCTCGCTGGTGAGATTGGAAACGTAGTCGTTGCGGATGGTGGGGCTGATGAACACGTCCAGCACACGCGGGGCCATCGTCTGGAACATGGAGTTCAGCACGAGGTAGTTGCGTCCGTTGATCTTGTATGTGATGCCGGCTTTGATGCCGCCGTCGGGGAATACTTTCTTTTCAGAATCGCCTTGCGAGTTGTCGGGGAAACGGCCGTTGCGCATATAGCCGTGGCGCCACATTTCCGTCAGTGTCCCGTTCAGTCCGATATGGAAGTCGATATGGCTGTACGAGAACTTGGCGGTGGCCCAGATGTTCTCTCTGTAGATGTGATAGGCATAATCGTAGCCGAACTTGTCACCCACGCCAAGTTTCGCTCCTATGTTGTCGAGGTCGTCGTACAGGAGGTACGGGTTGCCCGGACTCTCACCGTCGGCGTACTTGTCCATGTTCAGCCAGTATGCGCCGCCGAGCATGTCGTTGATGGTCTTGTAGTTGCGTTGCTTGTATCCGCGGATGTCCACACCGCCCATCAGTTTGATGTGGTTGGAAAGGTCGGCAATGACATTGGCGTTGCCCATCACTTGGACATGGTCCATCACACGGTTCTCCACGATGTACAGGGCTTGGTTGCCGAGTTCCGCGGCCAACTGGTTGGTGTTGTACATCATGTCCCAGTCAATCTGGCGGAAGTTCTCGTTGGTGAGCCATTGCTCGGTGTAGTAGTCGAACAGGTTTTGGTCGTCTTTGTAGTAGCTGGGGAGGTTGCGGTAGTAGTCGGGACGCGGGTCCGGAACGTTGCCCCAGTTGAGGGAGGTGGTGCTCTGCCGTCCGAAGGTGGCTCCGAGGTTGGCGGTGAGTTGCAGCTTGTCGTTCTTGGGGGTGAAGTAGTAGCTCAGCAAGAACACCGGTTCGTAGGTGGTGCGGATGCGGGAGTTGCGTTTCTCGCCGTTGTACCAACCCCAGTTGGCGTTGTAGTAATGGTCGCCGGTGAGGTCGTACACCTCCTGTGTGGCGTTCGACTGGAGGCTGCGCCGGGTGGGGGCGCCCCATACCGACAGGTTGAGGGCGTGCTCGGAGTTGAACTGTTTCTCCGCCGACACGAAGTAGCTGCCGCCGAGGTAGCTGCTGCCGTCCACATAGCTAAGGTTGGTGCCGAAGCGGGTGGAGGCAGAGGCGGCCACGGCCCAGCCGTTCTTCATCAAGCCGGAGGCGTAGGTGAACATGAAGCGGTTGTTGTAGTTGCGGTTCGTCAGGGAGTAGTTGGCGTGGATCTGCTTCCGGTACGACGAGGCGCGGGTGCTGAAGTTGGTGGCGCCGGCGAAGTCACCGAAGGCGAAGGTGGCGGGATTGAGGTTCAGCACGTTCTCCGGCCAGCGGAACACGCGGTTCAGGCCGCCCCATTGCGAGTAGGAGGCACGGCCCGTCACCAGGTTCTCCATCTCCAAGCCGTTGATGGCGATGGTCTGGTACCTCGAGTCTATGCCTCTCGCCTTGAAGTAGGCGATGCTGAACGCGTAGGAACTGTTGTTGTTGAACACGTCCTGCGAGGAGTGCAGCAACCCCGGCACAAATCCGCCGGTGGAGGTCTCCTCGTCGTCCACGTTTTCGGAATCAAATGCCGAGCCGACCGTTTCCTGCTTCTGCACGGTCACACTGTCTTTGCCACCTTTGTCTTCCTGGGAAAATGCAGTCCCACAGATAAATATCAAGACAAATGCAGCCAGTAATGATTTTTTCATACTTGGTTTTCTATTGGTGAAAATTGGGTGCAAATGTACGAATTTGTTCATTAATTATAAATAATGTAGATATGGCGTTCCCGTGGTTTTATTTCAGCAGGAACCGTTCCGCTTCGATGGCGGCCTTGCAGCCTGAGGCGGCGGCGGTGATGGCCTGGCGGAACTGCGGGTCCTGCACGTCGCCGGCGGCAAACACGCCGTCCACATTGGTGGCGGTGCTGTCGGGCTTGGTGACGATATAGCCCTGCGGGTCCAGCTCGATCTGCCCCTTGAACAGCTCGGTGACGGGCGTATGGCCGATGGCCACGAACACGCCGTCCACAGGGAGCGTGCGGCTCTCGCCGCTGTTCTTGTCGGTGACGGCCAAGCCTGTGACGGCTTTCATGAAGCCCCGTTTCTCGCCGACGATTTCGCCCGGGATGCTGTTCCACACCACCTCGATGTTGGGGGTGTCGAACACGCGCTGCTGCATCGCCTTGGAGGCACGGAACTCGTCGCGACGGTGTACTAAATAGACTTTGTTGCACAATTTGGCCAAGTAGGTGGCCTCCTCGAGGGCGGTGTCGCCGCCGCCGACCACAGCCACATCCTTCCCTTTGAAGAAGTTGCCGTCGCAGGTGGCGCAGGCCGACACGCCGAAGCCGCGGTAGGTATTCTCGCTCTCCAAGCCTAACCAGCGTGCGGTGGCGCCCGTCGCAATGATGACCGTTTCGGCCATGTATTCGTCGGTGTCATCGACCACGCAGCGGAAGGGACGTTTGGAAAAATCCACCTCCGTCACCATGCCGGTGCGGATGTCGGTGCCGCAGCGCACGGCCTGCTGCCGGATGTCGTCCATGATGGCGGGGCCGGACATCCCTTTCGGGTATCCCGGGAAGTTCTCCACTTCCGTGGTGATGGTCAGCTGGCCGCCGGGGGTCATCCCCTCAATCAATATAGGGTGCAAATCGGCACGGGAAGCGTAAATTCCTGCGGTGTAGCCCGCAGGCCCGGAGCCGATAATCAAGCATTTGGTTTGTTCCATTTTATTTCAAGTTAAAAGTTTTTATAAAAGGTATGAAGTAGGAGGTAGAAGGTAAAAGGTAAAAGGTAAAAGGTGGAAGGTAGAGGTAAAAAGTAGAAGGGAATGTGCGCAGGCAACCTCATACCTGTTACTTCATACTTTCTACTTTTTAGTTTCTTAATTCCTAGTTTTCAGTTTTCATTTCTCAATTTTCAGTTCTCAGTTTTCAGTTCTCAGTTCAAGAACGCGATCACATCGCCCTTCCTCACACGTTCCCCTTGGCTTGCCACCACCTGCAGCAGTTTGCCGCTGTAGAGGGCCTTGATTTCGTCCTGGCCGTAGTAGGCTTCCACGAAGCAGAGGGTGTCGCCTTCTTTGTAGGCGGTGCCCACCGGCGGGTTCATGCCCTGTCCGGTGACGGGAAGTTCCCACAGCACGATGCCGTCGGAGGTGGAAATGACAGGCTTTGCGTCGGGGTGCTGCGCCTTTACGGCGGCGATCAGTTCTTCGCGCACCACTTCGGGCAGCTTGATCTCCTTGACAATGACTTTGATGTTGGATTGCTGCTTCTTGGCTTCGAGTTCACGCTCGAAGTTCTTCTTGGCGGCACCGCTCTTGTAGTCGATGTACTGGGTCGGGTGCATGGCGTACTCGAAGAGTTCCTCCTCGTCTTCGCCGACGTCCCAGCCTTTTTCCTCCATCAGCTTGCGGTACTTCGGCAGCTCGTCCGGATAATGGTCCTGCGGGGTGTCGGTGAAGAACTCGTAGCCTTTTTCCTTGGCGAGGGCCACGATTTCGGGCGCCAGCGTGCCGGGCAGTGTACCGGCCTTGCCGAGGATCATGTCCCACTGCTTCTGGTCCATGGCGCTGAAACGCTCCTTGCCCTGCGCCAGTTGCAGGATGTTCATCAGGGCGATGTTCTTGACATACTGGCTGAACGGGGTCACCAGCGGCGGATTGCCGACTTTGGGCCACACGTAGGCCACTTCCTCAAACAGCTTCACCAAAAGCTCGTCTTCGGAAAGTTCTTTTTGACCGCTGGCTTTCAGCGACATGTTGATGGCTTTGTGCACGCCTTTGAGGTCGGCCATCATCGAGCCCATCATGCCGCCGGGCAGACCGCAGCCCACCAGCAGGGAAGTGGAGACACGGTTTTTCGGGTCGATCCAGTAGCCGAGGAAGTCGTCCATGAACTCCTGGGTGAGGCGGCGCACCTCCATGTAGGCGTTCATGTTGATTTCGGGAACATCGAAGCCTGCGTCTTTCAGCATGGCCTGGATGGTGATGACGTCGGGATGCACCATGCCCCAGGAGAGGGGTTCAACGGCCACGTCGATGATGTCGGCGCCGGCTTTGCACACCTCCAGCGTGGAGGCGACGGAGAATCCGGGGCCGGTGTGGCCGTGGTACTGCACGAGTATGTGCGGGTATTTCTCCTTGATGGCCTTGACCAGTTTGCCGAGGGTGGCGGGGCGGCCCACACCGGCCATGTCCTTGAGGCCGATTTCGTCGCAGCCGTACGCCACCACTTTGTCCACCACGCCCATGTAGTACTCCACGGTGTGGATGTCGGAGTGGGTGATGCTGAGGGCGACCTGCGAAATCATGCCGGCCTCTTTGGCGAACTTGACGGAGTTCTCGAGGTTGCGGGGGTCGTTGAGGCCGCAGAAGGAGCGGGCCACGTCCACGCCCTGCGCCTTTTTCACCTTGAACATCAGGCGGCGCACGTCGGCGGGCACGGGGTCCATGCGGAGGGCGTTGAGGGCGCGTTCCAGCATCTGGCACTGGATGCCCGCCTCACGCAGCGGCTTCGTCCATGCGCGGACGGCCTTGTTCGGATTTTCGCCGTAAAGAAGGTTCACTTGTTCGAATGCACCGCCGTTGGTCTCCACGCGGGCGAAACAGCCCATATCGACGATGGCGGGCGCCACACGCACCAGCTGGTCCACACGGGGCTGGTACTTTCCGGAAGATTGCCACATGTCCCGGTAAACGAGACAGAATCTGATTTGCTTGCTCATGTTGTTAATGGTTATTTTGTTTTGTATTAATTCTTTATAACAAACGGACAATCCGATTGGTTCATTTTTTTCACCTCTTGAAAAAACGGGCAAAGGTACAAATTTTTTATGGATTACCGTCTGCTTTTTTTACGCCATTTTTCATAAAAAAGAAGTACTTTTGCCCTCCAAATTTTGAATTATGATTACCACCTTTCGGCATTTTCTGCGCATTGCCGCGTTTTTTGCTTCGTTCTTCTTGCTGAATTTCTATTTGATTGCACAAACAACTGTTTATCAAAAGGATAAATGGGGAGCAAGGCTTTACTACTTTGACGAAACCAACACCATGCGCATCAAGGACAAGTGGGGCGACAAGGTTTACTATTATGATGGAAACACTATCCGGATCAAGGACAAGTGGGGGCAGGCGTTGGTGTATATGGACGGAAACACGGTGAGACTGAAGGACCGGTGGGGTGAGAAACTTTTCTACTTTGACGGCAATACCATCCGTCAGAGAGACCAGTGGGGCGAAAAGCTCTATTATCTGGATGGCAATGTGTTGAAAATGAAAGATAAATGGGGTACTCCCATCTTTTATTTCGATGGCATTCCCGAACGTTGGATGATTGTGTGTGTCATTTGAGATTTTGGCACGGTATTTGCTGAAAGTTCCCGCGTGTTTAAATTCGAACTTGTCAGCTTATGGAATCAACCGATATAATAAACAGCGTTCTTGTCTATGATGACCGCCTTCGCCAGTATGCATTTTCTCTCACACACAACCAGGAGGATGCGGAGGATTTGGTGCAGGATACCTACTTGAAAGTGCTTCAAAACACCGATCGTTTCGGCGAAGCGACCAATTTGAAGGCGTGGGTTTATACAATCATGCGCAATACGTTCATCAATGGCTACCGTCGCAAGCAACGGAGCAAGGTCGTGACGGACGAAAGCGATGATAACACGTTGTTTACCAGTACGGCCACCGTGTCGGGCGACGATGCCGACCTTCCGCTGTATGTGTCGGAAATCACCTCGGCCATCTCCTCCATGAAAGACAATCAGCGGGATGTGTTTGAAATGTATGTGGATGGATTCAAATATCATGAGATTGCCGACAGGCTCCAGATTTCCATCGGAACCGTGAAAAGCCGCATCTTCTTCGCCCGCCAGAAGTTGATGGGCAACCTTACCGGCTACTCGATTGAGGAACTTCCTCTGACTGCATAGCTCTTCCGTACAGGAGCAGTAGCAGCGTCATCAGCGGGATGAAGTTGGAACCGGCGCGGGTTTCCAACATCGACTCCACCAAAAGATTTCCTGCCACAACCATTCCCCACATTCCCAACATGAAATCCTTTTTTCTCACCGCTTCCACTATCGGGTAGCCGATGAAGAGCAACAGCGCCAAAAGTCCTGGAATGCCCAGTCCCACAAGATGTTGTAAATACTGATTGTGGCAGTTGAGCCGTTTGTCCAGGATGTAGGTGTAGCCCTTCGCCTCGTATTGGCGGCACAGTTCGTCGGTGACGTCGCCCGTGCCCGTCCCGAACGGGAGGTTTTCTCCCGCCAACTCGCACGAAGTCCGCCAAACCGCCACCCGCTGCATCGTGCCGTTGTACGGGTTGACCGTATTCTTCTCCTCCAGCTGTCGCCCCATCTCGTAAAGTCGGTCGGTCGGGATCAGCCCGCTCGCGGTGATGGCGACACAAAGCCCGATGCAGCCGGCCAGCACAGCCACTCCCGCCCACATAGGTAGCGCCTTCTTGCGGACGGCATATACGAGGACGCACGGGAATAGCAAGGCGAACAGCAGTATCCCCGCCTTCGATTGGAGCAGAAGGATTTCTGCCGGAAGGATGAAAAGGCTGGCACAAAGAAGGATACGGATGCTTTTTGAGCAATCAAGCCTGTTGTTGGTCAATAAGAAAGAGGCGATAAACCACGCAGTCCCACTGTATAGGGAAAGGTAGGAGGGGTGCGTGGCCTTGCTCCCGAAGAAATGGGTGGCGTTCATATAGAAGAACTGCGAAATCTCGCCCGTTTGTACAAACCTGACAGTGGATATGACAAAATTTCCGATGGCCGTGGCAGTGACCGACAGGACGAACACAATCAACAAACTCCGTATCTGCTTTGGTGAAAGTCTTCCGCAAAGAGGGAGGACGCCGAGCGGCGCCGCCAAAAACCACAGCTTGCACTCCCAGTCGGAGATGGCCTTCGCTGCATTGGCAGAATAGGCAGCTCCGATGAGGCTCAGCAGAAACAACGAAAGGAGAATGAAGAAAGGGAGTAGCAGTTTTTTTTCTTTAATTACCTTAAAATGAGGAATATAAAGATTGTTTGTTACAAACGGAATCATCAGTAAAATGGCGATGGGAAGCATCAGGAAGCGCGTGAATGGAAGGGTGGCCAGTGCCACGGTCAACAGCCAGAAGGCGCTTTTTTCGTTGAACTTGTCGCGGGTGATTCTCTCCATGGCAGCGGTTTAGTCAAAGAAACGCCAGGTGAGGCCCAGTACAAACTGCCGGTTCTCCATCGGGTAGTCGGGCGTCGTGAAGTAACGGTACTTCATCGCGCCGCAAAGCACGTGTGTCACCTTGAAATACAGTCCGATGCGCTGCACCTGGATGGCAATGCTCGGGTCGAAATAGAGATAGTTGCCCACCTTTACATTCTCCTGGTTGTAGAAACTGTGGAGCATCGGGCAGTAGGCATCGGCGTAATAATTTGTGTTATAAGCCAATGCAACTCCGAATTGAAGCTTTGCTTTATTCTTGAAGATGTTCAACCGGTAAAAGGCATCCAGCTTGCCTGCGAAGATAGGCACCTGCACCGCCTTGTTGTTGGCATACTGGAGCCAGATGTTGATTTTGGCCCCGAAGCCTTTCACATAGATGGGGGCGAAAAGGTGTACCTGTATGACATTGATGTATTTGTCAATGGAATGGGGCTCCCATGTGGAGTCGATGGCGACATAGTTGTGGAGCATGAAGTAGCTGAATTCCGCCTTGTATCCTTCCCGTTCCCAAAAAGCCGAGAAGTGGAGGATGTTTTGTTTTTTCCATTCATTCCTCCAATGCTTCGCGTTGGAGAAGAAATAGGTGTAGAGGTAGTCGGGCGTGCGGAAATAGTAGTCGATTTCGGCGCCGAGGAAATGCCGGTGCTTGCGGCTGATGGCCCAGCTGACGGACGCCCTTGCATTCAGGTCGTTGTTCTGGTAGCCTCCCAGTGTGTAGAAAATCCGTCCGTGGATGTCCATGACGGAGAAGAGGCGGGTGTGGATTTGGGCGAAGGGGATGAATGCGTGCCCGATGTAGTTGGCTTGCGAGTATCGCGTGTATTCGTACGTGATACCTCCCGTGAAATGCACGAAGTAACGCTCGTTCGTCTCCTCCTTCAGCGGCTTGAACGACGACCACTGCAGGGTGTTGGAAAGCGTATAGAAGCTCGTCGTGTCTTTGATTGTGTCGGGGGAAAGTGAAAAGACCGTGCCGTAGTAGTTTGTGTCCAGATTGTAGTCGTTGTAGTTGATACTCTGCTGTTTGAAGCGGAACGAATGCATGAAGGTCCCCCAGTAGTTGTCCTTTTCCTTCCGCTTGTTCTTGGTGATGATATTCACATATTGCTGGAACAGCAGGTCGTGTGTGAGGAGGCGGGATGAGGCGTTGTAAAGTTTCATGTTGTAGCTCTTGGTGGGCGACAACGAGTCTTGTTGGACGAAATCCGTCATGCTAACCAAGCCTCCGTTTTCCTGAAGGTTGTAAAAGTTGACGATATAACTTGCCTTGAAGCCGTAGATTTGGGAGGGAATCTCGTAGTGAATGAGAGCATCGGCCACGATGTTTCGCGTCCGTTGGTTCGTATAGTAGCCTTCGCTGGTGAGGCCTCGTATGTTGATGGCGTAGTTGACCTTGTCGCGGATGTTCTGGGCGTGCTGTGCCGTGAGCATGTACAACGTGGGGATCACGCTGTAGGTGAATCCCAAATTGGTGTATGCAGACTTCAGTTTGTAGTACTTCAGGTCTTCCTGCTCCTTGAAATAGAGAGGGTAGGGGACGGAGAACAGGGCGAATCCGGGTTCTTTGCTGAAGTTGAAGTTGACGAATTTGTGGGCTTGTCCGCCGATCCCCAGGGACTGGCAGATGTTTTGAGTCTGTTCCAGAGGGTCGTGCTGTGCAATCAGGTCGGTCGTGGTGTCAATGACTTTGTAGTCAATGGGTTTGAAAAAAACGGATCCTAGCTCGGTATAGGAGGTCGGCAGATAAAGCGGGGAAATGGCCATGGCCGAGTCGATGGTGTGGTGGAAAAGGTCGTCTTCGGCGTTTTCGTCCTCCTGGGCCAATACCCTCAGGGTGCAGGCAAGGAGGATGAAGGTGATGATGGCGACTTTTCTGGACATTTCTTTCGGGATAATGGAATGGTAACGTTTTTATTGCCGCTTTGTTGTGTTTACAGCTGTACGCCGACGGTGATGGAGAGGAACTGCTGCCGTACCGACTTGCGGTCGGAGAAGAAGGGCATCAGGTTGTACTTGTATCCAACGCCGACAAGTATGAATTTGATGCGGAAATCGAGTCCTGCGGTCACTTGGCACTGGTGGCGGGTAAGAGTGGCTTTCCCGTAGCCGATGTCGTTCTTGGAGCAGTGTATCAAGGGCTTGTAAACAATGCCGGCGTAGGGGAGGAAGGTGCATATCTGGCCCGCCTTGATGAGTCCCACCACTTTTACAGGGACTTGCAGGTAGCGGCTCTCGACGGTTTCGGAACCGCTGGGCATGCCTTCCGGTGTCCACGTTTCATAAAAGCATTTGTGAAAGGCGTACTCAAGCCCTGTCTCGGCAAAGATGAACTTGTAGCCGCCGCGGATGTAGCCGCCGAACATCGCGGAAAGATGCCGTTTCTGGTGGTCGCAATCGGAAACCCACTTGGAGGTGAGGTTGAGGTCGGTGCCGATGTGGATGCCGTACTGGAGGTAGTCTTCCAGGTTGTTGTCGTCACTTGACAACGAAAGCATCGGCTGCGGCATGAAGTGGCGGAAAGCCGAGTCGGGTGCGGCTGCACGGCTGAAGTTCAGGGCTGCGGACAGCAATAATAACAGCAGGATGGTTCTACTCCTCATGGACGGTCTTTTCGGTTTGCTTTTCGGTTTTTTTCGTGTTGAACTGGTTCATCGTGTTTTGGATGCCCGCCGTAGTGAACGAAAGCACCATCTCCACGGCTTTGTCGATGGCGGGCTGGATGGTGTCCTTCATCTCGCTGGTGGAGAACTTGCCAAGCACAAACTCGATCTGGTAGCCGGGGGCGAAGTCGTGCCCTACGCCGAAGCGGAGGCGGGGAAAGTCGCTGTTGCCAAGGGTTTCGATGATATGGTTGAGGCCGTTGTGGGTGCCGCCGCTCCCCTTGGCGCGCATCCGGAGCCAGCCGGGCTGCAGGTCGATGTCGTCGCAGATGACCAGAATGTTCTCCGCAGGCACATTCTCGTGGTCCATCCAGTAGCGGACGGCCTTGCCGCTGAGGTTCATGTAGGTGGTGGGCATGGCCAGAATGAGCGTGCGCCCCTTGTACTTCCCTTCTGCGATGTAGGCGTGGCGGTCGGTGCGGAAGGTGGCCGACAGCTTCTGCGCCAGCGCGTTCACCACCTCGAAACCGATGTTGTGGCGCGTGCCGACATATTGGTTCTCGGCGTTCCCGAGACCGAAAATGATGTATTTTCTGCTGTTTTCCACTTATCAAAAAATTAGGGTGCAAAAGTACAATTATTTTATGGACGTTTTTAAAAATTTTGTTGTACTTTTGCGCCTTGTTAAATGAAAAACCTTTCCCTATGAAAAAAATAGCAGTTTTGTTTTATGCGTTGGCAGTCACCACGTTATTGATTGCCTTCACTCAATGCAAGAAGGAGCCTGTTTGTGAGCTGGTTCTGCGTGTCCACACGACCACCACCGGCGTTGACACCGCCGCCCCACTTCCGATGGCCCATGTCAGAATCGGTCTGGAGGACAACTATGCCGATTTCGCCAAGGCGGACGGCTATACCGATGCAAACGGTGTCTTTACCTATACTTTTAAGTATGAGGCACTTTTGGACGTGGAAGTGACTTACGACAGCACCTATTACATTGACGAGGTTTATTATCACGACGCCTATTACGGCACAGGCCGTGTGAAACTGGTTCCTGACGAAACCGTCGATCAGGTCATATTGGTTACACGGGTTGAGTAATTTTGCGGTTCCGTCGTCCGTTAAGTTGGTTTTTTTTGACATTTTCAACTGCCGCACTGGCGGCGGCTCTGTTCTATTTTGGCTTTCGTGAAGGTACCCATCATGAAAAGGACAGCAATTGGGCGGATGAGAATACCGGCGACCGCATTTCCATCCTTCTGCACTGCCACTCCTCCGACTATTTTCTTTATAAGGGAAGCCCCATCGGTTTTCAGTATGAACTGCTTCATCTGATGTGCGATTCGCTGGGACTGAAGCCTCGTTTTATCCTCAGCACCGATGCAGCCGAGGTCAAGGAAGGGATGTTGACAGGCATGTACGACATTATCTCCGTTGACCTTGACTCGGAAATGGCGGACACCACCGGCGTCGCCTTCTCAGTGCCGCATTCCTCCTCTTTTCCGGTGCTTATCTGCCGTGACGGAGACATGACGGGCTATCCGAAATTGCTGTATGTGCCGGCGCATTTCCCGGCCCAGGTCCTCCCCAGCCTTTTGGGCGATTCGGCCGAATGGCTGATTATCCGCAGCAGCGACATGGACGTGGAGGAGTTCTTCGGCCTGCTGCAAGACAAGAAGATCCATTATCTCGTTTCTGACTACAACACGGTGCTCGCCCTACTTCCGTTCTATCCCGACCTGACGATCTCGGCCCGTATCGGCCCCGAATACCAGAGGCGCTGGGTCCTGAATCCTGCCAACAAAACATTGAACGGGCGAATCAACCAATGGCTTATGGGATTTAAGAAGACTTCTCCGTATAAAGAATTGTGCAACAAATATTTGAAGCCTCACACGAAGTATCTCACCAAGGGCTCGCAGGAGAAACGGTCGGGAAAGATATCCCCCTACGATGCGATTATCAAGAAATTGTCGAAGGCGCAGGGGCTGGACTGGCGTTTCGTCAGTTCCATCATCTACCAGGAATCACGCTTCACCACCACTTCCATCGGCGTTGGCGGAAGTTTCGGCATCATGCAGATGATGCCCGGCACGGGTGAGCATTTCGGCGTGGATGCCAACTCGTCTGTCGAGGCGCAACTCCATGCCGGAATCAGCCTTATCGCCTCCATGAACCGGCAATTCCGTGACATTGAAGATGAAAATGAGCGGATGTTCTTTGTCGCTGCCGCCTACAATGCCGGTTCAGGACACATCCACGATGCACGCAGCCTCTGCCGCAAGTACGGCGGAAATGCGGATGTGTGGATGGATGTGGAACCGTACCTGGCATTGAAGTCGGACAAAAAGTTTTACACCGACCCTGTCGTGCGTAACGGCTACTTCCCGGGAAAGCACACCATCCGCTATACGCACAGCGTGATGGACCGTTACCATGGCTATAGGGTCAGCGTGCCGGGGAAATAGTTTTTTTTTCATTTGCGTACAGTGTAGGGAAAAATACCTGCTTTTGCACCCTCATTTATTAATAAGTGAGGGTGGGATTTTATGCCCCGTTCCCGCAGAAATCCGATTTTGGCGACAGCTACAAGAGTTCGGACGGAATGCCAACTTCTGGACTTCTACGGCAGAAATCAATGAATTCGCGACCACCCGCTACCTCTACAGCTATTCCGCCTATGTGCAAAGCCACAACGAATACAAGAGCGCCGCGCTTTCGGTGCGTTGCGTGCGGGACGAATAAACCTGAATTTGAAAAATGAAAAACGGGAGTCTTGCATGTGCGGGACTCCCGTTTTTTAGTTGTGTGGTGCCATTGTCAGGTCGGCCACGGTCATCCCGACAGCATTGATCAGGTCTTGCGGGGCGACCTTGAACTGTAGGCCGCGCACGCCGGCGCTAACGTAAATGAACCCGAATTGCTGGCAGGTGCTGTGGATAAAAGTAGGGAAGGGTTTCTTCATCCCCACGGGCGAGCAACCTCCGCGGATGTAGCCAGTCAGCGGCAGCAGCTCCTTCATCGGAATCAGGTCGCAACTTTTGTTGCCGGTGACTTTGGCCGTCTTTTTCAGGTCCACCTCGTCGCCCCCGGGAATTACGCACACGAAATAGCCGGTCTTGTCACCCTTCAGCACCAATGTCTTGAACACTTGATGGATATCCTCGCCTAATTGGTCGGCGATATGCTGTGCACCGAGGTCGCTTTCGTCCACTTCGTAGGGCACTAATTCATACGGTATCTTCTTTTGGTCGAGGATACGGCAGGCGTTGGTCTTGTTGAGCTTGGGTTTCATATACGGAATGTCAATGTTGTTTCAAGGCGGCAAAAATACTCATTTTTGGTTTTCCGTGTCGCAGGCCAAAGCATCGTGTTGTCGGCCAACAAGCTCATTGAGTTAGGGGCCAAGAACGGGAAGAACGCGGTGCCGCAGAAGTGAGGGAAAATGTTGCAAAAAACAAGGGAAAAACTGTCATTTTTACGCAAAAAGTGCTATTTTTGCACCATATTTTGCATTAAACCGACAATATGATAACTGGTAAAATCAAATCCCAAATCGATGCCATCTGGATGACATTCTGGACCGGCGGGATTTCCAACTCCATCGATGTGCTTGAGCAGATGACCTACCTCTTCTTTATGAAGATGCTGGATGATGCTCAACTGAATAAGGAAGCCACGGCGCAAGCGATGGGCATGACTGATTTCGAGGATCCGAATGCGGTGTTCAAAAAGGGCAACTGGCGCAATCCCGACACCAACAGGGAGGTGCCATACTGCAACCTCCGCTGGCATGTGTTCAGGCAGTTCACACCCGAGCAGATGTTCGACACGGTGCGCTTCGATGTGTTCACCTTCATCAAGAACATCAGCGATGAGAAAACTTCGGCGTATAGCCGCTTTATGAACGATGCTGTTTTCCTTATCCAGCAGCCGCGCACGTTGGTGAAAGTGGTGGAGGGTATTCAGGAATTGGATATGAACGACCGCGACACCATGGGTGATGTATATGAATATGTGTTAGGCAAAATGGCTGCAGCCGGTACCAACGGACAGTTTCGTACCCCGCGTCACATTATTCGAATGATGGTGGAGCTGATGCAGCCAAAGCTGGATGAACGCATTTGCGACCCCGCCATGGGAACGGCGGGCTTTCTGGTGGAAAGTGCCAAATACATGCGCCGGCACCATGCCCAAGAACTGCTGAAAAAACAGCACCAGAGCCATTTCCGATCGAAAATGTTCAGCGGTTTCGATACCGACCCCAAGATGTTGCGCATTGGCTCGATGAACCTGATGCTGAATGGTGTTGACAACCCTAAAGTGGTGGCGCAGGATAGTCTTTCGAATCAAAACAATGCGGAAAGCACCTACACCCTTTGCTTGGCCAATCCGCCGTTTTCGGGCAGCCTCGATTATGATGTGGTGAACTCGTCGTTGCTGGCAATGGCACGCACCAAGAAGACAGAGCTGTTGTTCATCAGTCTTTTCATCCGCATGTTGGAGTTGGGCGGCCGTTGCGCTTCAATTGTACCTGACGGTGTTTTGTTTGGCAACAGTTCGGGGCACAAGTCTATTCGAAAGGAGCTGATTGACAAGCAGCGCTTGCAGGCCGTGATTTCGATGCCTTCGGGGGTGTTTAAGCCGTATGCTGGAGTTTCCACTGCCATTCTTGTTTTCACTAAGACCGGAGCAGGCGGCACCGACAAGGTGTGGTTCTACGATATGAAAGCCGACGGCTTTTCTTTGGATGACAAGCGCAACCCCATTACTGACAATGATATTCCCGATGTAATTGCCCGTTTTCACAACCTCGCTGCCGAGGAAAGCCGCAGCAGGAAAGACCAAAGTTTCCTCGTGCCCGTGGATGAAATCAAGAAAAACGACTATGACCTTTCCATCAACAAATACAAGGAAGTGGAGAAGGTGAAGGTAGAGTACGAAAAGCCCGAAGTGGTGCTGGGAAGGATTGAGGCGTTGCAGGGAGAGATAACTGCTGCTATAAGGGAATTTAAGGAGAAATATATGTAGCCATGAAAGAAAACTGGGCATATAAGAAACTGGGCGAGGTTTGCGAAATAATATGCGGGCAAGATTACAAGTCCATCCAAGATGATAACGGATTGTTCCCAATATATGGAACAGGAGGCGTTATGGGCCGAGCATCACAATATAGATGTCCTGCAAATAGCATTATTATTGGCAGAAAAGGAAACATTAACAATCCTTTATTTGTTGAAGAACCTTTTTGGAATGTTGATACTGCATTTGGTGTTGTTCCAAAGGAGAACATATTGTTTCCCAAATTCTTCTATTTCTTTTGTAAAAACTATGACTTCACAAAGCATGATGTTTCCGTCACGATTCCAAGTTTACGGCGTACCGACATCATGAAAATTGATGTTCCTGTTCCCCCTCTTTCCGAACAATCCCGCATCGTCTCCGAACTCGACCTTCTTCAATCCATCATCGACAAGCAGCAAGCCCAACTGAAGGAATTGGACAAGCTTGCTCAAGCCATTTTCTATGACATGTTCGGCGACCCCGTAGAGAATGAAAAGGGTTGGAAAGTGAAAAAAATAGGAAATTTGTGCGATGTGTATAGGGGTGGCTCCCCTCGTCCCATAGAGAAGTTTTTAGGAGGGACAATCCCTTGGATTAAAATTGGAGATGCGACAAAAGGCGATGATATTTATTTACATCAGACAAAAGAACACATTATAGAGGAAGGACTCAAAAAAACCAGATACATTCATTCTGGAAGTTTGATCTTTGCAAATTGCGGTGTTTCATTAGGCTTTGCTCGGATTATTACCTTTAACGGATGTATTCATGATGGTTGGTTGGCATTCGATAATATTTCAAATGAGATCGAAAAAGTGTTTTTCTTAAAATCTTTGAATTTTTGCACTCAGTATTTCAGAAGCATTGCTCCTGATGGCACTCAACCCAACCTGAATACTGCTATAATGAAATCTTTCAATCAGATTCTACCACCATTAGAAATTCAGAAGTCTTATATTGAAAAAACAGAAGCGATTGAACATCAAAAAGCAAGCATCAACCAATCACTAGCGGAAACGCAGAAGTTGTTTGATTATACGATGGATAAGTATTTTGGAGAATAATGCGCAAAGATATGGAATCTAAAACATCTATGATAGAAGCGTTCATTTCAAACCTTTCCAAACGGTTGTGTAATGAAAATGATTTATCGGACATTACATGGACAATGTGTGTCACTTCCGACATTTTCCTTGAAGCATTCCTTAGGTTCTTCTTTCCTGATGAGAAATTCGGAGATGTGTTCATTCAAAGGGAAGTGTCTGACGATGATAGTCGTCCTGATTTTTATTTTGAGCATGATGGCAAAATATATCTGATAGAATGTAAGATCGGTGACAAAAACCATCATTTTGAACAGTATACCAGACATTACAAGATCCCTAATGAGCGACTGGGGTACATCACAAATTATCCGATGCGGAAAGAAGGGTTCGTTGTTCATACTTGGACAGAACTTTATTCCTATTTAAGCAAATGTGTTCCGCAAGAAGAATTGGAATTGTGGACTGGTTATCTGAAATACGTAAAACAAGTTTGTAATATTTTTATTCCAAAACAGCCTATGAATTTAGACGGAATGTATTCATTATACACCTTTTATAAAATATTAGACGAGGTGTTTGTTTGTGATAACGAAAGATTTACATCGTGTATATACGACAGCAGAAAGGATACGAATAGTGGAGGAAATATATATGCAACACCAAGAGAAGGTGTTATGGGAAAATATTTTGAGGTTGAGTTTAAACAGTCGGATATAAAGAAGACATGGGGATGGATGGGGGTGTATTTTGAACGGGAACATCCTTTAGTGTGTATCGGTTTCGACAATCGAGAAAATTGGGGCAAACCTATTTATGACTTGCTGATGGATAAGGATAGGTATCAAAATATAAATAAAGGCAACTGTTTTGATGCTCCCTATGAAGAAGATGGTTCTATATGGTTCGAATTTATGAAAAATGAAGATTTTAACACATTGAATAGCCCAACAGAACAGATCGCTTTATTGAAATCTTTCTATTGTGAAGTTCTTGATGCAGTGTGTTCAATTAAATCAAACTAAACGCAGAAGACGTTTGATTATACGATGGACAAGTATTTTGGATAAATTTTATTGGAAAAAAATCATGAAAGAAAAATGGGGCTTTTTGCGCGAACATTCTAGCAAAGCAAGTGGAGTTGATCCGTTGACAGGATTACATAGGACTGGTCTGGATGAATATCTGCAAGTCATTTTTCCTAATACAGACGATTGGGTGCACGATAAACCATTTGGACTTCATAATGGGGTTAACTACAAAATTCGCCCAGATTACATTAGCGAACAACTGAAAATTGTAGTGGAATTTGATGGGTTACAGCACTATACTACACCCAAAAACATATTAAGGGATGACAACAATACAGCTATCTATAACCAAAATGGCTATAAAGTTGTAAGAATCCCGTATTTTATCCAATTAACGAATCAGGCTGTTGAAACTTTGTTTGGTGTTAACGTATCTCAAAAACTTTTCAATGGCAAATATCCATCTCTTGGCGGTGAGGATGCGAACCACAATCCTTCGTGTTTGTGCCCAGAAGGTCTTAAACGAATGGCAAAAGAATTTAAACGTTTCCCTGATCAGTATTCCGTAAACATTGCTTCTTTAAAAGCAATGAACAACGTTATGCTTTCAGGAATTACATACTTGGAAGAAGAATATGCGAAAATACTGTAGTGCGGGGATGTGTATGATGAATCATAAAGAGTTACAAGATAAGCAAGAACTGTTAGAAGTTGAGCCCCTGTTTCGGCATTTGGGAATAGGTACACCATCCAAAAACGAAAGCCCCGATTTTATTTTTGATTACGAGGGAAAACATATCGGGTTGGAACACATAAAGTGTTTGCCTACTGGTAAAATGAAAGAGAATAATGAATGGCGATCCATTGAACTATTGATAGAAAAGGAAGTTAATAAAAGCGACTTGCCCCCACGTTTTTTGATTTATAGTGTTGTGTCCCATAATGAAGGCAAAAAGAACGTGAAAAAGATTGCCAATGAAATTTTAAATGGGTATAAATTCATGTTGGATTATGGCACAAATCACATAGACGATGTGGAGGAGTGTGGATTTAAACTAGAAAAACTATCATATTTGTCTTTCTTCCCAGATAAGATACTGGAACGGATTGTGCTATCAGAAATGACAGGTGGTGTGGTGCGTCAAGAGGATTTGAAAGCTGTACAAGCTTCAGTAAGGAAGAAGGAACAGAAGTTAAAAGAATATAGAATGAAACCGGGAAATGAGTCAATCCAGGAATATTGGTTGGCTGTATATATCCCTGTGTTAGAATTTTGCACAATGGATGGTGCCACTGAACCTTTTAAGGATAGTACATTCGACAGAATTTATTTGCTTAATGGCAGGCATCTTCGGGACTCGTCACAAGTTGACAAATTGGGGATAATGAGATTAAAGTAAAAACATAAATTCGTATAATCAAAATATTCTGTATTTTTGCAAATTGTAATTAAAAAGAAAGAGGCCTAACAGAATGGACAGAAACACATTGGAATTTGTAACCTACTGTATTGGAATGTTGTCGCTTCATCATCATTTGCCACAACAGGAGGTGTATAGCAGGTTAAAGAAGTCGGGCATATTATACGACTACATTGTGCCTTCGTATGATGTGCTGCACACCTTTAGCTCGAACTATCTGATGGAAGACCTCACGGATTACATGAAAGAGAAAGGAGTTTTAGACTGATGAAAGTGTATCATTCATCCACAATTACGGTGAAGCATCCCGATACTACCCACTCACGGCAATACCTTGATTTCGGGCGTGGTTTCTACCTTACAACCCTTTACGAACAAGCAGTTCGGTATGCCGAGCGTTTCAAACGGCGTGGACAAATGGCTTGGCTCAACACCTACGAATTGGCAGACCATTGCGACGGTTGGAAAGTGCTCCGTCTGGATGCTTACGATAAAACATGGCTCGATTTTGTGTCGGTTTGTCGCTCGGGAGAAGACAAGAGCGATTACGATATGGTGGTGGGTGGCATCGCCAACGATAGAGTGATTCTAACGCTTGATCGTTATTTTGCAGGAGAGATATCTCAGGAAGAGGCACTTGGGTTGCTGAAATATGAGAAACCCAATGTACAGTATTGCATCCGCTCGGAAAGGATGCTTCAAGAATGTTTGACATTTATTGAAAGCAAGGAATTATGACGGAGGTTACCAAGCAGATTATTCATAGTGAGCAGTGCGCAAGAATCATCCTGTGCATAAGCGAAATGGCAGGTGTGAGCATACAGGAGGCCACCGATATGTTTTACGAATCAGAAACCGCCAATCTGATTGAGGAGGGGGTGGCTGACTTGCACTGCCGTAGCGACAAGTATCTTGCAACTTTGGTGATAGAAGAATATCAAGAGAAAAAAGACAGCCTATCGTCATAATGCGCAACTTCGACTATCTCAAACCTCTTGGCCTCAACGACCTGCACCGCTTCTGCTCCGCTGCGGAAGAACACCTGCTGAGCAATCCCGATTACAGCGCGGTGAATGCCCGCAAAGCGCTGGAATACATCGTGCGTGCCTTGTACTTTATGAAGAACATCGATGTGCCCGAAAGGAGCTCGCTGTTTGAGCTGGTCGATGGCAAGCCGTTCCGCGATTTCATCAACGACGACCGCATCATGATGGCGGTTCACTATGTGCGCAAGGTGGGCAACAATGCCGCCCATACGGGGAAGGTGTCGAAAAAGGAGTCATTTTTTGCTTTGCTGAACATCTACAACGTGGTTGGCGCTGTGCTGCTGAAACTGAAAGTGGTGCAGGAGGTCAAGCCATTCGACAGTAACCTCATCCCGAAAACCGTAGAGCAGCCAGCCTTCCCGCCCGCCACAGTGGAGGTGAACGCCTCCGACCCCATCGTGGCCGCTACCGACAAGTCGTCATTGTCGGCTTCGACTCCTGTGGCACATATTCCAACCGACATTTCGGAGGCCGAGACCCGAAAGGTGTTCATCGACCTGATGCTGAAGGAGGCCGGTTGGGAAATCCTGTTGCAGGAGAATGTGCCGTACGCCACAAAGGCCGGCATTGAGATTGAAGTGCTCGGGATGCCTAACAATGAGGGCAAGGGCTATTGCGACTATGTGCTGTATGGCCGCGACGGCCGACCGCTGGCGGTGATTGAAGCCAAACGCACCAGCGTGAGCGAGGAGAAGGGAAAACACCAAGCGGAGTTGTATGCCGACTGTCTGGAACGCCAGTACGGCTTGCGCCCTGTAATCTACTATACCAACGGATATCACACGAAAATCATTGATGGATTGGGCTACCCGCCCCGTCCCGTGCTGGGCTTTCACACACTGGAGGACTTGGAGCTGCTCATCTCACGAAGGGGACGGCAGAAGATGACCAACCTTGCCATCAAAGACAAGATCACCAACCGTGAGTACCAGAAGCGAGCCATCCGTGCTGTGTGCGACCATCTCAACAGCATGCACCGCCATGCCCTGATTGTGATGGCTACGGGCACGGGCAAGACCCGTGTCGCCATTTCGCTGTGCGACGTGCTGCTGCGAAACCAATGGGTGAAGAATATCCTGTTTCTCGCCGACCGCACCTCCTTGGTGAAACAGGCCTACGAGAATTTCTCCACGTTGCTGCCGGATTATTCCGTCTGCAAACTGACCGATGCGGTAGAGGAGGATATGAACGCCCGCCTGATGTTCAGCACCTACCAGACCATGATCAACTACATTGATGCCGAACAGAAGCGGTTTTCTATCGGCCGGTTTGACCTGATTATTCTGGATGAGGCGCACCGCTCCATCTTCGGAAAATACGCTTCCATCTTCGACTATTTCGACAGTCTCTTGGTGGGCCTTACTGCCACGCCCCGCGACGAGGTGGACCGCAGCACCTACGATATGTTCCACTTGGAGAGTGGCGAACCCAATTTCACCTATTCGCAGGAAGAGGCGGAACGGGACGGCTACCTTGTTGGCTATAATCCCGTATCGCGCACCACAAGGATGCTGCGAGAAGGCATTCTCTACGACAAGCTCTCAGACGAAGAGAAGGAGCAGCTGGACAATGTATGGGAGTACGAGCGCACGAAGGCGGAAATGGAAACAGGGTCGGCACAGGAGAAAACCCCACGCGATATCGAATCGCAGGAATTGTTCGACTATATCTACAACAAGTCAACGGTTGATCTTGTGCTTCAAGACCTGATGAACAACGGGTTGAAGGTCAACAATGGTGAAAAAATAGGCAAAAGCATCATCTTTGCATATAAACACAGCCATGCCCAACTGATTGTGGAGCGTTTTTATGCGTTGTATCCAGACTTCGGAAGCGATTTTTGCCAGTTGATCGACTACAGTGTCAACTATGCCCAGGATATCATCGACAGATTCAAAGAGAGGGAGAAGATGCCGCAGATTGCGGTGTCGGTGGGCATGCTCGACACGGGTATTGACGTGCCCGACATTTTGAATCTTGTATTTTTCAAGCCGGTGTACAGCCATATCCGGTTCGTCCAGATGGTAGGGCGTGGCACCCGTCTCTGTCCCGCGATTTTTGCCGACGGGTCCGACAAGAAGGAGTTCTACATCTTTGACTGGTGTAACAATTTCGAGTATTTCAACGATAATCGTAACGGTAGGGAACCGTTGCCACCCATGTCGCTCTCGGAGCGTTTGTTCGGCTTGATGCTTGACATAGCGGTGTTTTTGCAGCACCAGAAATACCAGCAGGACGATTTCGCCCGTTCATTGTGCAAAGAATTGAAAGAGATTCTTTTCGCGCAGGTGTGCCATTTGAATGAGAAGCATATCTCCGTCCGTAATAATTGGGCGGTGGTTTGCAAATTCAAAAATGCCGACAGCTGGGTATATATTTCGGAGTTGGATGCATTGGAGATGAAGCAGCAGATTGCCCCCATCATTTTGAATGAGAGTGATGACAACGGCAGCCGTATGTTTGATGCGCTGATGTTGAACATCGAACTGTCGAAACTGACATCGGAGGTCAATGCTGCTCGCAGTACGCGAAAGGTCACACAAATAGCCCAACGCTTGCAGCGCAAAGCGACCATTCCTGCAGTACAGGAGAAAATGTCAACCATTCTTGAGGTTAGCAATCCCTCGTTCTGGCAATCGGCATCCATTGAGAGATTGGAAACCATACGTCAGGAATTACGAGACATCATCTATGTGACATTAGGCTCGCAGCACGAACGCTTTTACATCAACATCGCCGACACGATGGAGGAGAAAGAGGGGGTGGAAAGACCGCAAATCGATATGGATTACCACACGCGGATTCTGGATTATCTGAAAGAGCATCGGAACCATCCTGCCATCAATAAAATATACCATTTGGAACAGCTTTCCGCTGCCGACATTGCGGAGCTGGAACATATCTGCTGGAAGGAACTGGGCACGAAAGAGGAGTACGAACACTATGTCAGCAAAGGTCAGATGATTTGCGGGGATAAAGTGGCTGCCTTCATCCGCTCCATCATTGGTGTTGACAGGCAAATTGCCAAAGAGCGGTATTCAAAATTCTTGAGCGACAACATCTTGAACAGTCTTCAAGAAGAGTACATCAATCAAATCATCGGGTATGTTTGTGAAAATGGCGACATCACCCCTGAAACGCTCATCACCGATGAAAACTTCACGGATCTTGATTGGAACGGTGTGTTTGGTCAGAACCTCGCCACTCTCCGCAAATATATTGATGAGCTGCATCGGTTGATCGCGTAGAAAGAAAGAGTAAAAAATATCATCAATTCAAAAATATGTAGTATTTTTGCCGCCAGATGAGAAAGAGGAACGGATTTAAGTCAACTTGCCAACCTCTCTAAAAAACGCGCTAAATAACAACCAGCCATACGCGGTGTTCTTTAGCGAAAAAGGACACCGCGTTTCTCATCTTCGGCACTGAACCTTCTGGTGTACAGGCAACCACCTCCGAGCGATGAGAGATCGACATTTTATGAAGTACCAGAGAATCGTTCTGAATGAGCCACACGCTTCCGTAGAAGGACTGTATGACGAATGTCTGAGCGGTTGGACTGTCGATGCACGCTTCATCAACGAAGTGGTGTGCCGTCTGACGGACTGGCACACGGACTATCTTTTCCACGGTTTCCAGCACCATGGTATAAAGGCGGTGCGTTTTCCCTACTCCCGCTTCATCGTCGATGCGGAGCGGCTATGGGACGACCCGCTGGAGGCGGTAGGGCAGGGAATTATCTACCGTCATTTCGACGGCTACCGGCGCAATGTGCCTAAACGGCACGAAGCGCAGTTGCTGCGGCTGTGGGAGGAACATCAGCAAAGATTGAGGGATAACCTTTGCCAAGATGCCCTGCTGATTGACTGCCACTCTTTTCCCGAGGACATGGGTGACGTGGACATCTGCATCGGCTTTAACGAGGACTGGTCGAAACCAAGCCGTGAGCTGCTGGATTACACGATGGATCTGTTTGACAGCCACGGCTACTCGGTCGGTATCAACAACCCGTACAGCAATTCGGAAGCCCCTGAGTGCCCGTTCCGTTACCAGTCCATGATGCTGGAGGTGAACAAACGGGTCTATCTGGAAAAACGGTCGTTGTACCTGAAAACGAACTGCGGAAAGAAGAAAAGTGTCAGGGAGCTGTTCTCTCAGTTGTTGCAGGGACTGGTGGAATTAGCGAATTAAAATTGCACCAAAATTGCACAATAACAAAAAAGCACTCACAAGTTTTCTCGCAAGTGCTTGATTTTGAGAGTGGAGCGTATGAGAATCGAACTCACGACCTCTTGACTGCCAGTCAAACGCTCTAGCCAACTGAGCTAACGCCCCATCGTTCTCGTTTGAGGCTGCAAAAATACAACTTTTTTTCATATCCGCCGCCGCCTGAAAGAACTTTTTTGAAAAAAATCTTTTGGATGTGATTATCTATTGATAATCAATGGTTTTCAGATTTTTCGTCGGGCAGAAAGGCTACTTCCTTCATTCCGCAGCACCACTTTCGTCCGCTATTTTCGGACAAAAGCAGCCTCCCGTACGCATCAACCCCGTCAATTCTGGCGGTTACGCGCTCGTTGCCGATGAGGTAGCTGTGGAACTCGCCCCGCCGGTACAGGCACGCCAGGTACGCACTCCGCAACTCGTCGCTGCCCCGCACGCCCAACCTGCCGTACTCCGCCGCGCAGACGGCCACCAGCTCCGCCGTCAGCGCGGCGACGTCGTGCCGCACGCCCGTCTCCAACAGGATGGAGGTGGGGTTGGGCAGGGGAGAGGGAAACGACTGCTGGTTGACATTCAGCCCGATGCCCGCAATGGTCCGCGAAATCAGCTCGCCCACAACCGAGTGCTCGATGAGAATGCCCGCAATCTTCCTGTCCCCGACGTAAATGTCGTTGGGCCACTTGATCTGCACCTCCGGCACGTAGCGGAGCAAAAACTTCCGCACGGACAACGCAAAGTATTGGTTGAAAAGGAATTGCTGCGCCGCGGGCACGGGCGGACGGAACAGGATGGAACAGAGGATGTTCTCACCCGCATCGCTGAACCAGCGGTTGCTGCCCTGCCCGCGGCCGCTCTCCTGGAAGTCGGCGGCAACGGTGAAAAACTCCGGCAACGGCTGCCCGCCGGCCGCCGCTTCGCCCTCCATTCGGGCCAAGTCGCGGTTGGTGGAGCCTGTGACGGCAATGTGTTGGATGATGGGTTCGTTCATGGGCGGCAAAAGTACATTTTTTTGTACTTTTGCCGCTCGTATCGCAAAAAAAATATCAGATGAATTACGAACAATTCCTGTCCCCCTGTTATGTGATGTTTGAAGAGTCGCTTTTGGCCAATCTCCAACTTTTGGATTTGGTGCAGAAAGAGGCTAACGTAAAGATAATCTGTGCTTTGAAAGGTTTTGCTTTCTGGCATGCTTTCCCGATGGTGCGACACTACCTGAGCGGCGCCACAGCTAGCTCCCTCAACGAGGCGCGACTTATCTCCGAAGAGATGGGCTGCGACGCCCACACCTATGCGCCCGTCTATATGCCCGAAGAGTTCGACGACCTGCTCCTCTACAGCAGCCACATCACCTTCAACTCCCTGTCGCAGTGGGCGCGCTACCGCCAGCGGGTGAAGGAGTTCCCGAAAAAAGTGAGTTGCGGCCTGCGCGTCAACCCTGAATACTCGGAGGTGAAGACCGATTTGTACAATCCCGCCATCCCCGGATCACGACTTGGAATCCTTGCTTCCGACATGCCGAGTCATTTACCGGAAGATATTGAGGGACTGCATATTCATGTGCTTTGTGAAAATAATAGTTTAGCATTGGAGAATTGCCTCAAAGCCTTCGAGGAGCGGTTCGATTCCCTCATCCGCGAGTGCAAGTGGGTGAACCTCGGCGGCGGCCATCTGATTACCGAACAGAACTATGACATCCCTCATCTTATCAAGATTTTGAAGGAATTCCGCCAGCGTTATCCCAATCTGGAGGAGGTGATTTTGGAACCCGGCGAGGCGGTGGGCTGGCGCACCGGAGTGCTGGTTTCTACAGTGGAGGATGTTGTTGAAAACAAGGGAATTAAAATAGCTTTGTTAAACGTTTCCTTCGCGTGCCACATGCCCGATTGCTTGGAGATGCCGTACAAGCCGACGGTCATCGGGGCGACGGAGCCGACTGCGGACAGCAAGCACGTCTATCGGCTGGGCGGCTGCTCATGCTTGGCCGGCGACTATATCGGGATGGGCGACTTTGCCTTCCCCGAGCCGCTGGAAATCGGCGACCGTATCGTCTTTGACGACATGATTCACTACACGATGGTGAAAACCACCTTCTTCAACGGCGTGCGCCATCCGGCCATCGGGGTCGTCCATACCGACGGTGAGTTCGAATTCCTTACGCAGCCGGGCTATGAGGATTACAAAGCAAAGTTGGGGTGATCTACAGAATTTCAATAAAAAGTTGTATATTTGCCCCGTCTGACTTTGAATTTTACCCATTGATTTAAAGTTCATTACAATCTTTTTAAAACAAAAAAAATCCTTCTGATGGAAAAAATCATCATTTTAGATTTCGGTTCGCAATACACGCAGCTGATTGCGCGACGCGTCCGCGAGTTGAACACGTACTGTGAAATCCTCCCGTACAACAAGTTCCCGTCCGACACGACGGATGTGAAAGGCGTCATCCTCTCCGGAAGTCCCTTTTCGGTGAACCAGCCCGAGGCCTTCAAGCCGGACCTCACCCCGATCCGCGGGCGTTTTCCGCTGCTTGGCATCTGCTACGGCGCACAGTACCTCGCGCAGGTCTCCGGCGGCAAAGTGGGGAGCAGCCACACCCGCGAATACGGCCGTGCCCACCTCGCCACCGTGGATGCCAACGAGCCCCTGATGAACGGCGTCCGCCCCAATTCACAGGTATGGATGTCGCACGGCGACAGCATCCTGGAGATTCCGGAGAACTTCCGCGTCATCGCCAGCACCCCCGAGGTGCGCGTGGCCGCCTACCGCATCGAGGGCGAACCCACCTGGGCCGTCCAGTTCCATCCGGAGGTCTATCACTCCGAAGACGGCACCGCCATCCTCCGCAACTTCGTCCACACGCTCTGCGGCTGCAAGGCCGACTGGACTCCCGCTTCCTTCATCGAGACCACCATCGCCGAACTGCGCCAGCAACTCGGTGACGACCAGGTTGTTCTGGGACTTTCCGGCGGTGTGGACTCCACCGTGGCCGCCGTCCTCCTCAACAAAGCCATCGGGCAGAACCTCCACTGTATCTTCGTCGATAACGGCCTGCTCCGCTACAACGAGTTCTCCTCCGTTTTGGAGAACTACAAATCATTGGGCCTCAACGTGAAAGGTGTGGATGCCTCGCAGCATTTCTACGAAGCTCTGAAAGGGGAGAGGGATCCCGAAAAGAAACGCAAAATCATCGGCAAAGGATTTATTGAAGTGTTTGAGGCAGAAGCCAATAAACTCGAAAATGTGAAGTGGCTGGCCCAAGGCACTATCTATCCCGACCGCATTGAGTCGCTTTCCATCACGGGCATGGTTATCAAGTCGCACCACAATGTGGGCGGCCTTCCCGAACGGATGAAGATGAAGGTGGTGGAACCGCTGAAGCTCCTGTTCAAGGACGAGGTGCGCCGTGTGGGACGTGCGCTCGGCATCCCCGAACTGCTCATCCAGCGCCACCCGTTCCCGGGCCCCGGCCTCGGTGTCCGCATCCTCGGCGACATCACACCCGAGAAGGTCCGCATCCTGCAGGAAGCCGACCACATCTTCATCGAGGGGCTCCGCAAGAACGACCTGTACGACAAGGTGTGGCAGGCCGGCGCCATCCTGCTCCCCGTGCAGTCGGTGGGCGTGATGGGCGACGAACGCACCTACGAGAACGCCGTGGCCCTGCGCGCCGTCTGCTCCACTGACGGCATGACCGCCGACTGGGCCGACCTTCCGAACCAATTCCTCCGCAACATCTCCAACGAAATCATCAACAAGGTGAAAGGCATCAACCGTGTGGTGTACGACATCAGCTCCAAACCGCCCGCGACGATCGAGTGGGAGTAATGCGTGACATTTGTAGAGACGCGATTCATCGCGTTTCCATAAACCGGACAATATGTTCCCCCTGTTGAGACGTGCCATGGCGCGTCTCAACAAATGTTTTACTCAAATTCAATGGATTTCAACCCCTCAATCGTTTGCATTGGATTGGGGGATTTGAAAATGTAATTCCCTGAAACCAGGATGTCGGCACCCGCCTCCACCAGTTTGGGGGCAGTTTCGTCGTCCACGCCGCCGTCCACCTCGATCATCACGTCGGGATTCAACCGCTCCGCCATTTCACGAAGTGCCTCCACCTTCCGCAGACTGTTCTGGATGAACTTTTGCCCGCCAAAACCGGGATTCACTGACATAATCAGTACCATGTCCAGATCGGGCAGGATGTCCTCCAGCAGGCAGATGGGCGTGTGCGGGTTCAGTGCCACTCCCGCCATCATGTCCTCGTTCTTGATTTGCCAAACCAAACGGTGCAGATGCGTGACCGCCTCATAATGCACGGTGAGGATGTCGGCCCCCGCTTTTTTGAAGTCGCTCACATAGCGTTCCGGACCGGTAATCATCAGGTGAACATCCAGCGGTTTTTCCGCCATTGTGCGGATGGCTTTCACCACGGGCAGCCCGTAGGAGATGTTGGGGACGAACACGCCGTCCATGATGTCCAGATGGAACCAGTCGGCGCGGGATTCGTTGACCATTTGTATGTCTCTGCCCAGGTTGCAGAAATCGGCGGAAAGCATCGAGGGTGCTATTAACGGATTCATTTTCAGTTTTTTTTGTTTGATAAAAAAAGAAGCCGCCGTGCAATCGCGGCGGCTTCGGTATCAGATGGCTACTCTTCTTTGAGGAAGGGATAGCCGTAGTCGGTGGCAGGAACGTAGGTTTCCTTGATGCAGCGGGCGCTGATCCAACGGTAGAGGTTGAGGGCGCTGCCTGCCTTGTCGTTGGTGCCGGAAGCACGGGCGCCGCCGAAGGGCTGGCAACCGACCACTGCGCCGGTCGGCTTGTCGTTAATGTAGAAGTTGCCGGCGGCGTGGCGCAGGATCTGTTCGGCCTTCTCGATGGCGTAACGGTCCTGAGCAAAGATGGAGCCGGTGAGAGCGTACGGGGAGGTCTCGTCGCAGAGGTGCAACGTCTCTTCGTACTTGGCATCGGGATAGACGTAAACGGTGATGACGGGTCCGAAGATCTCCTCGCGGATGGACTCGTAATCGGGGGTCTTGGCCACGATGATGGTGGGTTCGACGAAGTAACCGACGCTCTTGTCGCAGTTGCCGCCGAGCACGATCTCCGCATCTTTCGACTTCTTGGCGCGGGAAATGTAACCGGCGATGTTGTCGAACGATTTCTCGTCAATCACAGAGTTGATGTAGTTGCTGAAGTCGCGGCCGTCGCCCATCTTCACGGTCTTCATCATCTCCTGGATGTGTTTCAATGTCTTGGCCCAGAGGGATTTCGGAACGTAGGCGCGGGAAGCGGCGGAACATTTCTGACCCTGATACTCGAAAGCACCGCGCAGGATGGCCACAGCCAGTTCGCGGGCGGGAGCGGTCTTGTGGGCGAAGATGAAGTCCTTGCCACCGGTTTCGCCGACGATCTTCGGATAGGTCTTGTAGTTGTCGATGTTCTTGCCGATCAGCTTCCAGAAATTCTTGAAAGTTGAGGTGCTGCCCGTGAAGTGGATACCGGCCAGATAGGGTGACTTGAAGGCCACTTCGCTGATGACGGAACCGCTGCCCGGGAGGAAGTTGATGACACCGTCGGGAAGACCGGCTTCCTGCAACAGTCTCATAATGTAATAGTTGGAAAGGATAGCCGTGGTGGACGGTTTCCAAATTGTGACGTTACCCATCAGAGCGGGAGCCACGTTCAGGTTCAGAGCGATGGAGGTGAAGTTGAACGGGGTGATGGCATAGACGAAGCCTTCCATACCGCGGTACTCGTTGCGGTTCAGCATCGTGTGGTCGGAGATGGGCTGCTCGCTGTAAATCTTGGAGGCGAAATAGGTGTTGAAACGGAGGAAGTCGATGGCCTCGCACGGGCAGTCGATTTCGGCCTGGAACGGGCTCTTGCCCTGTCCCAGCATGGTGGCGGCGTTCAGCACATAGCGCCATTTGGTGGCCAGCAGGTCGGCGGCCTTCATCATGATGGAGGCACGCTGGATCCACGGCATGCTTTCCCATTTCTCGCGGGCGGCCATGGCGGCGTCGATAGCCATCTGGACAGCCTCTTTCGTCACTTTGTGATATTTTGCCAAAACGTGACCGTGTTCGGTGGGCATGACAACGGTGCCCATGTCGCCGGTCTTCACATCCTTACCGTTGATAATCAACGGGATTTCGATGCACTGTTTGTATTGTCTGTCCAATTCTTTTTGCAGCATGGCTCTTTCGGGAGTGCCGGGGGCGTAGCTGTAAACCGGTTCGTTTTTCGGTTCTCTGAAAATGTAATTTGCGTTGTTCATGATTTTGTTATTGGGTTTAAAGATTGATTCTTAAATGGTTATTGACGTAATTTCGCTCCAATTTCACGCTCGTAGGCGGCAATCAGCTTGTTCATCACTTTCGTGATGTCCTCGTCGGTCAAAGTCTTTTCAGCATGTTGCAGCACAAAATTGAGTGCATAGGATTTTTTACCGCTTTCGATCTTGTCTCCTTCGTAAACATCGAACAGGGAGACATTCTTCAGCAGCTTGGAACCGTACTTGTAGGCGATTCTCTCCAGCGTGTCGTAGGTGACGGCCTTGTCCACCACGAGGGCGAGGTCGCGCTTCACGGCGGGATAGGCCGGGATGGGGGAGTAGGTCACATTGGCTCCGTAGGCGGCATACAGGACATCGAGGTCGATTTCGGCATAGCAGACCTCCTTCTTGATGTCAACGTACTTCAGGATAGAGGGTTTCAATTCGCCGATAGTGCCGACCAACTCCTCGCCGATACGGAATTTCAAACATTCCGTGAATCGTGCATCCTCGCCGATTTCAGATTGTATATTGTTTATATTCAATAATTTGAATATGTTTTCAACCATGTTTTTCAGATAGAAGAAGTCGGCGGGTTTGGCCGGCTCGTTCCAGAGGTCGTCGTGATTTCTGCCGGTGACGAACAGGGAGAGGCATTGTTTCTCCTTGTACTGGTCGGTGACAGAGCTCTCACGGGTGGCTTCCGTGTTCTTGTAATAGGTCTTTCCGAACTCGAACAACCTTAAATCAGCGCATTTGTTGTTGATGTTGCGAGCGATGTTTTCCAAACCGCTGAAAAGAAGGGTCTGGCGCATCGCGTTCAGCTCATTGCTCAGCGGGTTCAACAAGAGTACGGTTTCCTTCTCGTTGAGGAAGTCGAAATGCTCCGCATACGCCGACTTGGTGAGCGAGTTGTTCATGATTTCGAGGAATCCGTTGTCCGCGAGGTAGGTGGAGGTCTTCTTCTGGACGGGGCGGAAGTCGGTTTCAGCCTTGACATTGATGTTGTATCGCATCGTGTCGGGAATCTCCACGTTGTTGTACCCGTATATGCGGAGGATTTCCTCAATCAGGTCAATGGGGCGGGTGACGTCGGCCTTGAACAGCGGCACCGAAACGGTGACCTGTTCGTCTACCGACTGCGAGCCGGAGAGGTCGATGCCGAGGGAAAGCAGGATGCTGGATACCATCTGCTTGTCGATTTTCTTGCCCACCACCTTGTTGATGTCGTCGTAGCGGAGGGTGATCTTCGGACGTTCGATCTCGTTGGGATAGACGTCGATAACCTCGGAGGTCAGGCCGCCGGCAATCTCCTTGATCAGGTTGGCGGCGCGGCGGACGGCATAGACCGTGATTTCGGGGTCGCAGCCGCGCTCGAAGCGGAAGGCCGCGTCGGTTTTCAGGTTGTGGCGCTTGGAGGTCTTGCGGATGCTCACGGGGTTGAAGTACGCGCTTTCGATGAAGAGGTTCTTGGTGGTTTCCGTCACGCCGGAATCCTTGCCTCCGTAAACGCCCGCGATGCACATCGGCAGTTTTTCGTTGCATATCATCAGGTCGCTCTCGTCGAGCTTGATCTCGTTCCCGTCAAGGGTGACGAACGGCGTGCCGGTAGGCAGGTTCTTGATGATGACCTTGCGGCCGATGATTTTGTCGGCGTCGAAGGCGTGCAGCGGCTGTCCGATTTCAAACATCACAAAATTGGTGATGTCCACAATATTGTTGATAGGACGGATCCCGATGGAGCGGAGACGGTTCTGCAGCCATTCCGGCGACTCCTTCACGGTCACGTTGTCGATGGTGATGCCCGTGTAGCGGGGGCAGTCCTTCTTGTTCTCGATGGTGATGTCGATGCTCTTGCGGACGGTGTTGCGGAATTCGCGGTCCAGCGGGAGGATGGGGGCGGAGCAATGGATTCCGTTGGCCTTGAGGATGGCCTGCAGGTCGCGGGCCACGCCGAAGTGGGAGATGGCGTCGCTGCGGTTCGGGGTGAGGCCGATCTCGAAGATGGTGTCGGTCTGCACGTTGAACAGCTTGGCGGCGGGGGTGCCGACCTCGGTCTTGGGGTCAAGAACCATGATGCCGTCGTGCGACTCGCCGACCCCGATCTCGTCCTCCGCGCAGATCATCCCTTCGGAGGGCACGCCGCGCAGCTTCGACTTCTTGATGGTGAACGACTCGTCGCCATTATATAATATTGTACCGATGGTGGCCACGATCACCTTTTGTCCGGCAGCCACGTTGGGGGCGCCGCAGACAATGTTGAGGGGTGTCTCGCCGCCCACGTTCACTGTGGTGACGTGCAAGTGGTCGGAGTCGGGATGCGGCTCGCAGGTCAGCACCTCGCCGACGACAAGGCCGCGCAGCCCGCCACGGATGGTCTCGAAGGTCTCCATCCCTTCCACTTCAAGCCCGCACGCCGTAAGGTAGTCGGCGGTCACTTCGGGCGTCAAATCAAAACTGATGTATTGTTTCAGCCAGTTGTATGATATTTTCATATCAGATTATTATAGATTTTTTAGTTCGTTCAAGCAAAAAAGAGTCCTCCCGCCAACCGCAGGAGGAACTCTTTCCTTTTCCCGTGGTTAGGCAACTGCGATGAGCAGGCAGACCACGATGGCAAACAGAGCAACACCTTCCACGAATGCGGCGGTCAGAATCATGTTGGTTCTGACATCACCGGCCACTTCGGGCTGGCGGGCGATGGACTCCAGAGCGCCTTGGCCGATTCGGCCAATACCGATACCTGCGCCGATGGCGGCCAGACCGGCACCGATGCCAGCGCCCATTTTACCGATGGAACCATCGGCTGCTGCTTGCAATAACATTGATAAACTTGACATAACGATTATGTTTAAAAAGTTAATAAAAAGGTTTTCAATCAATTAGTGTTCGTGTTCCTCCTCCATGGCCATGCCCGTGAACAGCGCCGTGAGCAGCGTGAAGACGAAGGCCTGGATGAAGGCGACGATGCATTCCAGCAATCCCATGAAGACGTAGAAAAGCAGGGACACGACCGAAACGCCGTAGCCGAGGGCGGGACCGTACAGACCGCCGAAGATGAAAATCAGGGAGATGACACCAAGGGCGATGATGTGGCCCGCGGTGATGTTGGCGAAAAGTCGCACCATCAGCACGAACGGCTTGGTGAAGATGCCGATGAACTCCACGACCGGCATCAGCGGGATGGGGAACTTGAGGAACCACGGCACACCGGGCGTGTTGACAATGTGCTTCCAGTAGTTCTTGTTGGAAGAGAAGGTGGTCATCAGGAAGGTGATGACGGCCAGTATGCCGGTGATGGCGATGTTGCCGGTGACGTTGGCGCCGCCCGGGAAGATCGGAATCAGCCCCATCAGGTTGTTGACCAGGATGAAGAAGAACAGCGTGAGGAGGTAGGGGAAGTATTTCTCGTATTTGTCTCCCAAAGACGGGATGGCCACCTCGTCGCGGATGAAGAGGATGAGGGGCTCCACAAGACCCTGCGCCCCGTGGGGAGCCTTGTTCTCGCGCTGCTTGTACTGCTTGGCCACTTTCAGGAAAAGCCACAGCAGGATGGTGATTGAAATGATCAGGGAACAAACGTTCTTGGTGATGGAGATGTCGATGATGGAAGCATCCGCGTCGATGAGTTGTGCCATCTGCTCTTCATTTGCAATGCCCTTTTCTTCAGCAAGTTCTGTAATTTCGCCGGTGTAATTCTCGGACAACTTTACGATGGTTCGCTTGGTTTCCGGTGTGAAGCCGATGGCATAGCCCTTGTAGGCGTTATGACCGTGATGGAACTTGCTGGACATGAAAACCACGGGCTTGCCGTTGTCGAAAAGGATGACGGGGAGCGGGATGGAAACGGATTTCTCGCCGCTGCCGGTGATGTGCCAGCCGTAGTCGTCAATCACGTGTTCCACGATGAAAGGACCGGGATTGAACTTTTCTGGCTCACCCGTTTCGGATGCAAAAAGTGAAGATGTGGAGAAAATCAAAAAAAATGCAGTTGAAAGCGCAAATAATATTTTTTTCATTTCAATATGTAAATCTAACTGTATTAGTCTTTTAAATTGCATTGAAAGGGGAACGCACCCCTCCGGATTTTCAAGCCGCTAATATACGACTTTTGTTTGAATCAGCATTTATTTCATTGTCAAAAAAAAGATTTTATTTGTCAGGGTTTTGTATTCCAAAAAAAGATGTACCTTTGCAAGCTGAAAAATTAAAGACAATCCAGTATGAAAAATCTTGGTATTTCTTTTGTTATGTCGCTGTTTATCGGCATTTTGCTTTTTAACGGAGTCTGCAATGCGCAGAACAAGACCCAGCCGTGCAAGACCTGTGACCAGCAGGAGATGGCGTTTGAACAGTACAACTCCCAGCGGGAAATGACAGGACAGTCCACGTTGCGTCTTCCCGAATTCAGCGGCGGAATGGACTCCCTCTACCTTTATATGGCAGAAAATCTGGAATATCCGGATGCCTTGAAGAGCAGCAAGGCCGAGGGCACCACGCTCGTGCAGTTCACCGTCGGCATCGACGGCGAGATCTCGTCCGTCAGCGTCGTCCGCTCCTCGGGCTATCCCGAAATGGATGAAGAGGCCGTCCGCCTGGTGGAATCCTTCCCCAACTGGAAACCCGCCGCAAAGAACGGCGAGGCGATGGCGATGAAGACCCAGCTGCCGGTCCGCTTCGTCTATTACGAGGAAGACGAAGAATAGAGAATAACGCGTGTCGGGGCCGTTCCCCGACTTTTCATTAATTAAAATAAAAAAGTAAAGAGATGGAAAATTTAGAGAAAAATGAAGTTTTGTCAAGAGCAGTCAGAGCAGGAAAAAGAACTTACTTTTTTGATGTGAAGGCCACGAAGGGTGATGAAAAGTATTTGACCATCACGGAAAGCAAACGCAAATTCAACGCCGACAACGGCACATTCATTTACGAGAAACACAAACTGTTCCTTTACAAGGAAGATTTCAACAAGTTCAAGAACGCCCTCGGCGCAATGCTGAACTTCATCGAGACCGGCGAAATGCCCGCCGACGAGCTGTTCGCCGTCCCGGAACGCAACTTCTCCGAAGACATCAACTTTGAAGACCTCGACGCCTAATGGGAAAAGTCATCGCTGTCGTCAATCAGAAGGGCGGGGTGGGGAAGACCACCACCGCCGTCAACTTGGCCGCCTCGCTCGCCGTCCTTGAGCACAAGACCCTGCTCATCGACGCCGATCCGCAGGCCAACGCCACCTCCGCTGTCGGCGCTGACCCCAACGCGATTGAAGCCAGCATCTACGACTGCATGATCGGGAACGCCAACGCCAAGGACACGGTGATCGACACCGACCTCCCCGACCTGAAGCTGCTTCCCGCCAACATCAACCTCGTGGGCGCGGAAGTGGAGATGATTGATGTGGACCGCCGCGAGTACCGCATGAAGGACTCCCTCGCCGAAATCAAGGGCGACTTCGAGTTCATCATCATCGACTGCGCCCCCTCGCTCGGCCTCCTCACCGTCAACTCCCTCGTCGCCGCCGACTCCGTCATCATCCCCGTCCAGTGCGAGTACTTCGCCCTTGAAGGCCTTGGCAAACTGCTGAACACGATTCGGCTGATCCAGTCCGGCATGAACTCCGACCTCACCATCGAGGGCATCCTGCTCACCATGTACGACAGCCGCCTCAAACTGGCCAACGCCGTCGTCGAGGACGTGCAGCAGCACTGCCGCGGGCTTGTGTTCCAGACCATCATCGCCCGGAACATCCGTCTGAGCGAGGCGCCCAGCCACGGCAAGCCCGTCATCACCTACGACATACAGTCTCGCGGCACCGTCAACTATCTCAATCTCGCAAAGGAAATCCTCACCAAAAACGGATTATAACCGATTTAAAACGCTATGGCCAAGAAAATTGCAACCGGTTTGGGCAAGGGCCTCGGCGCATTGTTGGGTGAAGGCGAGTATTCCGTACTCGCCCCTAATTCCAGTGTGCGTGTCAAGGCCGACGCCAACACCAATATCAAGATTGACTCCATCGACCTCAATCCGGGACAACCCCGCACCGACTTCGATCCCGTCGCCCTCGAAGAGCTGGCGCAGTCCATCAAGACCTACGGACTGATCCAGCCCATCACCGTGCGCCCGATTGAGAAGGGACGCTACCAGCTCATCTCCGGTGAGCGCCGGCTCCGCGCCGCCAAGCTCGCCGGCATGACCGAAATACCGGCGTACGTCCGCTCCGTCGATGAAATCCAGTCCATCCAGATGGCCCTCGTGGAGAACATCCAGCGCGAAGACCTCAATGCCATCGAAATCGCTGTCTCCTACCAGCGGCTCCTCGACGAGTGCAACCTCTCGCAGGACGAACTCAGCGAAAAAGTTGGAAAAGGTAAAACCACCATTGTCAACTACTTGCGTCTTTTGAAACTCTCAAAAGAGGTTCAGATTGCCGTGCGCGACAACACCATTTCGATGAGCCACGCCCGTGTCATCGTCGGCTTCGACGATTTTGAAATCCAGAACAAGCTTTTGGACGAAATCCTGAAGAAAAACCTTTCCGTTCACGAAGCGGAGGCACTTTCCAAGAAAATAGCCAAGGAGGTGAAGCCGCGCCGCAAAATCCACGTGCGCCTCTCCGACAAGGTCATCGCCTTCAAAGACGATTTCTCCAAGCGTGTGGGTTCCACGGTTTCCATCGTCAAGGATGCCAAGGGAATCGGGAAGATCACCATCCCGTTCAAGTCCGACGACGAGCTGGCCCGCATCATTGAAACGCTTTCCAAGTAAACCGTATGAAAATGCGTGTTCTTATCTTCTGCCTTGCCGTTTTGTGCGGTTGCTTCCATGTGGAATCGTATGCGCAGAGTGATACGACACATTCCGTTACGGACACAAACATTCCAAAGAAAAATGTCAAGAGGTCGTCCTCGCACGCCCGCACCACCTTTGCGGATGCTGAAACCGTGGAGCATGTGCACACCACTGATTCGGCGCTGCAGAAGAAGCACAACCCCAAGATTGCGATTGCCCTCTCGGCGGTGATTCCGGGTGCGGGCCAGATCTATAACCGCAAGGCATGGAAAGTGCCCATCATCTATGCGGGGCTTGGTGCGTCGGGCTATTGTGTCTATCATTTCGCAAAGAAAATGAACGATTACAAGTTTGAATACCGTTATCGGATGCAAGGGAAGACAGACCTGTTGGATCCCCGTTTCGCCAGTATGGATGACGAGACGGTGCTTTCCATGAAGAAGTACCACCAGCGCAACATGGAAATCTCGATTGCCGCAACGGCGGTCGTTTATGTCTTGAACCTGATTGACGCCATTGTGGATGCGCACCTGTTTTACTTCGACATTTCCGACGACCTGTCGATGCGCTGGTCGCCGGCCGTGCAGCCGGATCCGTTCGGACGGTACAACAGCGGAGTGGCCGTCACGTTTTCGTTCAGGTAGGTGAGAGAAGAGCGCCCCAAATTCTTCTATTACGAGGTTTATATCGTTTTTTACTATTAGGGAAAAATAAAAGCCCGCAAGGATCAACTTGCGGGCTTTTATTTTGGATAGCAATTTCTACACAAACAGCGCGTCGATCTGCTCCTTGTAAAGGTTCTTGATGACGTGCCGTTTCACCTTCAGGGTGGGGGTGAGGATGCCGGTTTTCTGGCTCCATTCGTCACAGATGAGGGTGAATTTCTTCACTTTCTCCGTTTCGCCGAAGAATGAGTTGTACTTCTCGACTTCCTGAGAGAAACGTTTCAGAACGACGGGATCTTTGATGACCTCGGCGGCGGTCGTGAAATTCACTTCGTGCCCTTTGCACCACGATTTCAGGAACTCTATATCGGGGGAGATGAGGGCGGCGGCGAACTTCTGGTTCTCGCCGAAAACGACCATGTTCTCGATGAACGGTGACTCAACGAACTTCTCCTCAATGGCTTGCGGGTTGACGTATTTGCCGAAAGAGGTCTTGAAGATGTTCTTCAGGCGGCCGGTGATTTGCAGCTGGCCTTTCTCGGTCCAGCGGCCCGCGTCGCCGGTGTGGAACCAACCGTCGCTGTCGATGACCTCCGCCGTGAGTTCGGGATCCTTGTAGTAGCCCATCATCACGTTGTGGCCGCGGCAGAGGACCTCGTTGTTCTCGCCGAGGCGGATTTCGACGCCCGGGAGCGGGAAGCCGACGGTGCCCACCTCGCGGCCGTCGCGGTCACGGCAGCTGACGCAGATGACGGGTGAGGTCTCGGTGGCGCCGTACCCCTCGTACACCGGCATGCCGATGGCGGAGAAGAAGGCGGCCAGACGGGGCTGGAGGCTGGCTGCACCCGACACCACAATGTCGAAGTCGCCGCCGATGCCCTTGCGTATCTTGCTGTAAACCAGTTTGTCGGCAATCTTGAGCTTGAAGTTGTACCACGCCGTACGGTCGTAGTCCTGAATCTTGTATTGTTCGGCAAGGCGGATGGCCCAGCGGAAAATCTTCTTGGCCATCGGTTTCATGTTCTTGCTGGAGTTCCAGATCTTGTCGGCGAACTTCTCGAGCACGCGCGGCACGGCCGACATCATGGTCGGGTTCACCTCCTTGATGTTTTCGGCGATGGTGCCGAGGTTCTGGGCGTAATAGACCGTCATGCCGAGGTACTGGTACAGGAACACCAGCATACGTTCGTAAGCGTGGCACAGCGGCAGGAAGCTGAAGGCGCGTTTCGACCATTTGGCGGGCGTCTGGCGCAGGTTCATCAGTTGGCTGCAAATATTATAGTGCGACAGCATCACGCCCTTCGGTAGGCCGGTGGTGCCGGACGTGTACATGATGGTGGAGCAGTCCTCCGGGCGTACGGCGTCGCGACGGCGCTGCAGCTCCTCGGGATTCTGGTTGGCCGCGCCCAACGCGATCAGCTGGTCGAGGTAGGGGAACTTCTCGCGGTCGATGAAGGTATAGACGTGCTTCAGTTCGGGGGTGTCGGGCATAATGGCGGCAATCTTGTTCATCACCTCCGCGCCTTCCAGAATCACCACCTTCATGCCGGAGTGGCGGACGATGTGGCGGTAGTCGTTCTCACTGATGGTGGGATAGACGGGTACACTGATGGCGCCGATCTGCATGATGGCCATGTCAATCATGTTCCATTCGGGACGGTTGGTGGAGATGATGCCCACACAGTCACCGTGCTGTACGCCCAACTGCATCAATCCATAACTGATATTGTTGGTGATATCCTGATATTCGCCAGGCGAATAGGCCATCCAGACGCCGTTGCGCTTGCCGGCCAGTGCGATTTTCTGTTCGGGGTGAACCGTCTCGTACTGCGTAAGAATGTCAAACAAACGGGTAATGTCAACAGTTTTTAAATCTCTCATAATTAATCTTTTAGGTTTGTATTTAAAGAATAATGGTTTTGCAGTAAAAAGTTTGCAAAAGAACGATAAAAATCCATCTTGCTTGTTTTTAAGGTATTGAATGAATTTTCGGGGTGGCAAATTCCATTATTTTGGGGTGAAATTTTCAAATATGGGGCGAAATTCATCCCAAAAGGTTTTTGTAAGGTAAAAAATCGTACTTTTGCCGCCCCATTTTGGGGTGGAATATGAACAAACGAATACCTGACTATTTGCTCACTATAGAGACGAATTTGAAGCAGTTGGCTTTTGTCACTGTCTTCTCGTTTGTGTTCATATTTGTCTATACGCCCTTCGAACCCTCTACCTGGTTCCATGCCAGTGACTCCACCATGCAGTTCGTCTATTCCTCCGTCGTTATCTTAGGCGCAGTGGCGATTCTGGTGGCAGCGCGGCTTTTCCTCAATTTTATCGGTAAAACACGACACTTTACCATCCTGCAATATTGTTTTTGGTTAGCGGGGGAAATCGTCCTCATCGCCTTTGCTTATACTATATTCAATGAATTGATACTCAATGACCCCAGAGCGTTTCCTGAAGTGCTGCAGCGGTCATTTTTGTTTATCTCATTGATTATGTTCATTCCCTATTTGGTGTCCTATCTTTATTTTGCTTTAAAGGACAAGGACGACAAAGTTCGGGAACTTCTTGAGCAGCAGGAACAATTGCTTTTAAAGCAAAAGTTGATGCAGATGGCCCCGCCGATGCAGAAGGACACGGCGGAAAGCATGGCGTCCGAGCTGGAACCTGCACTGGAAACGCCGGCTGCACCCCTTACTGATTGGGCCAATGAGGTGATTCATTTTACGGACGAAAAAGGTTCCTTGAAGCTTTCCATCAAGCAGGATTACGTCTGTTACATCGTTTCCGCCGATAATTACGTCAATATTTTTTACCAGAATAAGGGAAAAATGGCGCATTGTATGGTGCGTACCACGATGAAAAATCTGGAAGATATGCTGGAACCCCGCGGTTTCTCTCGGTGCCATCGTTCTTATCTGGTTAATACAAAGAAGGTTAAGATTGTTCGCAAGGAGCGTGATGGGTTTTATATTGACCTTGATATGGACGGCATAGGCGACATCCCCATTTCCAAGACCTATGCCGACAAAATGCTGAAAGCCATATCTTTGAATTAGATATTTCCGAACTTTCTGTTTTAACAAGAAAAGGCTCAGTGAGGCCGGTGCCATGCAGGCTTACAAGTCCAAATATTTCTGGTACAAAACCTGAAGGAATGCCTTGGCATTCTGGATGTTCCTTGTCCGTAGGGTGCCATCCGTAAAAGTGTCTTTGTAGAAACTGTTGGTGTTGGCGTCGTAACCGAAGGCACCTTCGGACGTAATCCAACCAATCCCATAATTTGTTTGATATACCGCAAATTGCGGCGAGTAAGGATTCAGGATGTCCTTGCTCCACCCGAAATGGGTGTCAGTGATATTCAGTTGCCGTGCCAGCGTGAGCGGCAGGTCGAGGTAGCTGCAAAGCTGGTCCACCGTTTGGCCGCGGAACTCCTCCTTCAAAGCACCGCCGGTCCAGAGCATCGGGATGTGCTGGTAGCCGGCATCGTAGTAGTTCCACTGCTTGTAGGTGCGGTGGCTGTGGTCGGCCACGAGGATGAACAGCGTGTTTTCGTACCAGCCCTCCTGTTTCGCCTGCGCAAAGTACTGTCCCAGACAGTAGTCGGTGTATTTGGCCGAATTGAGGTAGGGGAGTTCTTCCACGTCCCACGTGAGGGGCTCGGTGCGTTGCGGCACGTCGTAGGGCGAGTGGCTGCTGGCCGTGAATAGCATGGAAAAGAAGGGCTCCTTCTCCTTTTTTAATTCTGCAAGATGGTGGGAAAGAGACACTTCGTCGTAAATCGACAGTTTGCCGTGCGGTGCGTTAGCGGGAAAGTCATCCTCGTCCACAAGGTGCTCGAAGCCCATCGCCATGAGGTAGGCACGGAGGTTGCCGTAGGTGAGGTCGCCGCCGAAGTGGAAGGAGGTGCGGTACTTGCGGGCTTTCATCACCTCCGCAAAACTCTCCAGCTTGCCGTATTTCTCGAAATTGTCGGTGATGGTGACCACCGGCACGGGCGGGAAGCCGCTGACAATGGAGGAGATGCCCTCCTGCGAACGGTGCCCCGCCGCATACACCTGCGTGAACAACAGTCCCTCCTTTTCCAACTCCTTGAAACAGGGCGTGATACCCGCTTTGCCACCCAGACTCTCAATGAGGTCCGCCGACCAACTTTCCAGCAGGATGATGACAATATTGGGATTTTCGGTATTCAGGACTTTGATGCAAGTGTCTTTTTCACAGATGTATAGACTGTCAACGATGGCTTGTGCCTCCGCTTGCGGCATGAACTGGTAGGGATTCCCGTTGTTGGACTTCCCGAAGCGGATGGTGCTTTTGATCAGATGCCACTGCGTGTTGACGGCGGCATCGTTCAACACTTGGTTCTTGGAGAAATAGGCGCTGCTTTGCGAAATCGGGATGCCGGTGATATGGCCGCGGATGCCGACGAAATCGAGGCCCAGGGTGATGACCATCAGCAGGAACGGAAGCCAGCGGTGTTTTTGCAGCGGTGTAATTTCGGGACGGCGGAACCAGTGGCGGTAAACCCAGAAGTAGAGAATACTCAGTCCCGTGCCCGCCAGCATCCCCACGGTGAGCTGGATCCACGTCGCCGAACGCACCGCCTCCATCGGATTTTTCAGGTACGCCCAAATCTTGTAGTTGAGCTTGGTGTCCCACTCTTGGTAAAGGATGATGTTTCCCAATGCAGTGAAAACGAGGACGATGACGACCAAAAGGGTGTAGCCGCTCAGCAGGTGGTCGGGCCATTTTTTCTTGAAAAAAAGCTGGAAAGAAAGGAATGTCAACGGCAGTGCCAGAATGTAGCACGCGGCGGAAAGGTCCAGATGGAAGGCGTGGACGTAGGTGCTGAGAATTTCGGCAAAGGAACTCTGCCCCGCTGCGGAGTGGTTGGCCACCAAGAAAGCCGTCCGCTCGATGGTGAAGGCGAGGAGGAGAAAAAGAAGGTATTGGCCGATGCGTGCGGCGTAGCGGATGAGGGAACTTTTCACGATAGCGAGATTATTCGGTGAGACGGGTGAATTCCTTGTTTTCAGGGATGGCGTAGGTGTGTCCGTTCTCTCCCCAGCCGTTTTGGCGAAGGATATAGTTTTCACCCGTCCAATCAATTTCGATAGTTCGGATATCGATGCCTTTGATTTTCAAAATGTTGCCGTTTCTTTGATAGGAAATTCTGTTTTTGACAGGTTCGCTCCATTGTTCCACATCGAAAGATTCGTATTCGGGTTCGAATCCTTTCAGTGAACAAATGTTGATGACCCGCACGCGGCGGCTGGCGATACCTTTGGCTTTGGCCACGGTTTTCACGTTGTCGTCGTCAAGGTCCATCATCAGGTCGTCGGTGTCGATGTCTTCCTCGTCGGTGGCTTCGGTGACCAGTGTGTCAGTCGGGTTCGGGGCGGCGGGGTCGGCAGCGAGCGTGTCCGTTTTGGCCGGGGCCTTCTTCGGGCGTGCGGGGCTTTCCACAATCTGCACAACCGTGTCTGTCACAGCAGATTCGGTATTCGCCCGCTGGAAACGGAGCATCTCCAAAGAGGTGTATTTGTCCAGAAAATAGAAGGCGCAGGCAAGCAGGATGCCGATCAGCAGCCCCACGGAGAGCCCCAACCAGAAATGTCCTTTTCGTGCCTGCGTTTTTTCTTCCATTGTTAGTACTCGATTTGGTATTCAATGATGGAAACGGTGCGAAGAACCGATGGATCCACCTCGTCGCGGGTGTGGTTCTCGATACGGACCACATCGCCGTTGTCGTTGTATTCGTAAACGGAATAGGAGAGTGCCATCTTGTCCTTGTCGAACTGGGTGATTTTCACGCAGTTCGTGCCTTCGTACGTGTATTGGGTCAAGCGGAAGATGTCGAGGTTTTCCTCCTCCATCTCGATGTTGTTGCCCATCTCGTCGTAGCGGTAATAGGCCTTGGCAATCAGCTTGCCGTCGAAGTTGTACATCAGCTCCTTGGTCTTGTGGCCCTGCTCGTCGTAGGCATAGACGAAGGTGCGGCTGTCGTGCTCTTGCGGTTCCTCGCGGAGGCGTTCGGCCAAACGTCCCTCGGCATTGTACTCGTCGGTGGTGCGGTACATCACGTTGCCGTCCTCGTCGTACTCGGTGGTTTTGGAAACGTGGCCGTTACCGTCGTACTCGTAAGCTTTTTCGGTGCATACGAACTCCTCTTCGTCGTAGGCATCCTCGCGCACAAGCCGCCCGTCCTCATAGACATAGACGGTGGCGTACTCCGGGGAGCCTTCGCCGTAGAAACAGCCCTTGCGTAGAAGCCGGCCGTTCTCGTCGTAGTAGAAAACGTTCTTCTGGCAGAGTTCGTCAAAACTGTCGAACTGTGCCGAATCGACGGGGCGGCCGTTGGCGTCATAGTGGTTCTCCACCCGCGACTCCAATTCACCGTTGGAGCTGAAATGCCGTTCGGTCAAGATGTTGCCGTTGTCATCGTAGGTCACTTCCGCCTCGGTGAACAGCTCCTGCGTGATGTCGTTCTCGCCATAGCCGGAACGGAGATTGTTGGTGTGGATGATGCGTACGGACTTCGGTCTGGTTTTTTCCATGATGGTCGCAGATTAGAGTGACGGACCGGCGGCGACGAGGGCCTTGCCCTGCTCCGTGTCGGAGAAATTCTCGAAATTCTTGATGAAGAAGGAGGCGAGTTGGTCGGCGCTCTCCTTGTAGGCTTTCTTGTCGGCCCATGCGTTCTCGGGGTTCAGCAGGCTGTCGTCGAGACCGTTGATGTGCTTGGGAACAAACAGGTTGAACGGTTTCACGAGGGTGGTTTCGCAGTCCACGAGTTCGTTGTTGAGGATGGCTGAGATGATGGTGCGGGTGTCTTTCAGGGAGAAGCGTTTGCCCACGCCGTAGCCGCCGCCGGTCCAGCCGGTGTTCACGAGGTAAGCCGTGGCGTTGTGCTCGGTGAGCTTCTTGGCCAGCTCCTCGGCGTATTTGGTCGGGTGCAGCATCAGGAAGGCCGCGCCGAAGCAGGACGAGAAGGTGGGTTGCGGGGTGATGATGCCGCGCTCGGTGCCGGCGAGTTTGGCGGTGTAGCCGCTCAGGAAGTAGTACATGGTCTGTTCGCGGTTCAGCACGGAGACGGGAGGCAGCACGCCGAAAGCGTCGGCGGAGAGGAAGATGACCTTGCTCGGGTGGGTGCCGCGGGAGACGGGCTTCACGATGTTGTTGATATGGTAGATGGGGTAGGAAACGCGGGTGTTCTCGGTTTTGGCGGCGGAGTCGAAGTCGATGTTGCCTTCGTCGTCGATGACGAGGTTCTCCAGGAGAGCGTCGCGTTTGATGGCGTTGAAGATGTCGGGTTCTTTTTCGGCGCTGAGGTTGATGCACTTGGCGTAGCAGCCGCCCTCGA
>JAEEGL015850086.1_pt1 | contig 70857 bp, 72 predicted proteins | sample 9134231 | NCBI WGS metagenome assembly JAEEGL01 (sample SAMN16246548, study PRJNA631951) | gut metagenome | biome: gut microbiome; feature: rumen; material: fiber-attached | host: Bos | place: Iran: Karaj | collected 2018-10
CGTCCCCAATGGCGCTCTTTCTTTGATGGATCGCCGGAAAAATCAAAGTCAGTAGCCATTTCTTTTTCGCTCATTCCATCAGCCATTTCAATTAGCTTAGCGTAGTATTCTTCGCCAGCTCTAATCAAGTCTTGTTTGTTACGTGGTCTAGGCATAAAAAATCCTTGTTTACTACTTTAATTATATCATTTTAAGTCAATTGTTCTTCAGGGTTGAACTCACGTAGCCGTTGTCGGATATCTTCCTCATAGATGGTTAAAGCCTGTTTAATTTGCCCCAGCCAAACATAAGAATAATAGAAGCCCTCCTGGGCTTTTTTATTGATAAAGAAAAAGGCGAGAAACTAGTTCTCGCCGTGGCAAGCAACTATGATAATCCTACTTTCATGATTCTGCTTGCAATTATTTTACCAATGATGTAAAGACTTTCGTCGTCATTGATAGTATCTTTTGGCACACCACGTTTGATCATTTCTTCTTTCAGCATTTCTTTTTCCTCCTTTTGAAGAAGCGATACGTCTCCTAAAAGTGTCGAAAAACTATAGCTTTTTGCGAGTTCAATGAACTTTGCGTAGAATTCTTCTGATGGCATTGAATTAATTGTTTTCGCCGCCATTTTCAACTCGGCGATTGCGCTCATATGCATTCCTCCTTTACAGTGGTGCGCCGAGGATTACATTATAGCATATCTGTTAAAAAAAGTCAATAGCATTTTGAGATTACGGCTGTTTAGTCGTAAAACCCTTCTCTTGTTCGTTTTGCAATTTCTTCATCGATTTCGTATTCAAAAGCGATTGCGTAGTATTCTTCTACTATATCTCTGTCGTATCTTGTTCTGTCTATAGTTTCTTGTGAGGTTCCGATTCTTTTTTTACTATCCCAGAAGTTTCTTACAGTAAATCTTCTTGTGCCGTATTTTTCAGCTAGATCGTTAAGTTTATTTAGCCCATTTACTGCAGCGTCATGGGCTTCAGTACGTGCATGGTCATATGCTCTTCCTTCGGATACGTCTGAAAATGCGTTCTTTTTATGTTTGTAATCTACGTGTGTAACAACAAGTTTCCAAAAACCTATAATATAGCGGCGATCTTCTTGTTTTTCTTCTTCAGGTTTATCACTATTTGTGATAGCTTCTAGGAGCGCCCTTTTGCGTTCGTCGTAATAATGACCTGCTTGAGCTTCAATAGTTTTGGCGACTTCTGGATTATTGACTCCGCGATATGCAATCATAGGGTCTGTTGCTTTGGCAACTTCTGCTGTTTTGAAGGAAAATCCAGGGCTATATCTTTCTAGATTTTCAATTTCTTTTTGCTGCAGTTTCAGATCAAAAGTTAGGTCATCTTCCCAGATCATAAATTCTTTTTCAGTCATACTGGGTTTCTTCTTTTTCTGTTCAGCAAACTGGTGTTCGGTAGTTCGGATTTTTTTTGAGAGTGTTGAGACTTGCGATAAATGGCCTTCTATACGCTCATTAATATCTGCTTTTGTTAGAACAATTTTTCCCAATGCTTGATTATCTTCTCTTGAATGAGGACTTTCTTTGCTTGAGTTAGTTGCAGTCTCATTTTTGATTGATGGTTTGTTGGGATTGCTCATTTTGTTTTTTGTTTTGTTTAATTATTGATCTCAGTGTAGCACAAATGTTGGAAAATGTCAAGTATAAGGGGTATTAGATAGGGGAAACGGGACCCATAGGGCCCCGCTTCTGTGATGAAAGGAGACTAACAATGAAGAAAAGCAGTAATCTGCAAGGAGTGGTAAAAACTAATCTTCCCAGTATTTCTGGACGAACTGATGCACACTTTTGTCGAGATTCACTTCGTAGATATTTTCATCGTTTGAACGAATTAGAATCTCTTTGTATGTGGGATCAATTGCGATTTGTTGGACCTTGATCTCTACTTCTTTTCCAGATACTGTTCCGGTGATGCGGATGTTAAATTGGTTGAAAATGTCGAATCCTGTGGTGTTACCAAGTTCCGATAACATTAGGATATCGAAGATTCTCGACGAAGCTTCTTCGTTATCGAAAACCCATTGATGATTTTCGATGTGTTTGATTGTTGGCACAACAATTCCTCCCTTCTAAATTGCTTCAGAGATTCTGACTCTTTGATTATGGCACATCCTTTCTTCTCTGTCAATAAATTTACTATATCTTTAGAGTGTGGTATAGTTTTAGTATGAAATTTGTAACTTCTTATGAACCAGAAAAATTTGAGGCAGATATTTATGGAGCTTGGGAAGCTAGTGGTGCTTTTCAGCCTAATATTCTGCAATATAACGGAGAGGAAAGTGATACTCCGGATGTTTATAGCATTGTAATGCCACCTCCAAATGCGAATGGAAATTTGCATATTGGACACGGACTTACTATTGCCGTTGAAGATGTTTTGATTCGTTATCATAGGTTGAGAGGTTTTTCGACTTGGTATGTTCCAGGGGCTGATCATGCTGGATTTGAAACCTGGGTGGTTTACGAGAAGGCACTTGAGAAAGTTGGTCACACACGCTTTGAATATTCGCGTGATGAGCTTTATGCGCAGGTTTGGGATTTTGTACAGCAGCAAAGAGGTAATATGGAGCTTCAACTGAGGTCGCTTGGTGCTTCATGTGCTTGGAAGGATCTTACCTTTACTCTTGATGAAAATGTTATTTCTAGAGTTTATGCCACTTTTGAAAAAATGTGGAAAGATGGAATGATCTACAGAGGCGAGAAGCTGGTGAATTTCTGTCCAAAACATCAAACGGCATTTGCTGATATAGAGGTGGCACATAAGGATGAGGATGGCTTTTTGTGGGACATTGCTTATCCTGTAGTTGATTCAAAGAAAGAGATTATTATTTCAACGACTCGTCCTGAGACTTTGTTTGGCGATACTGCTGTTGCTGTAAATGCAGAGGATAAAAGATATGCTGGCATGGAGGGTGTTAAGCTTAATCTTCCTCTTACAGATCGTCAAATTCCGATTGTGTATGATGAACATGCTGATATGGAGTATGGAACAGGGGCGGTAAAGATTACTCCGGCACATGATTTTGATGATTTTGAGGTAGGCGAAAGACATAAATTACCTCGTATTCAGGTGATTGGCGAAGACGGGAAAATGCTCCCAGTTGTGGGCGAGCGATATGCTGGGCTTACTTCTATGGAATGTCGCAAGCTCGTGCTTAAAGATTTGGAAGAACAAGGTTTACTTAGAGGCAAGAAGAAGATTAAACACGCTGTAGCGCATTGTTATAAGTGCGATACGGTGATTGAGCCTACCCTTAAGGAACAGTGGTTTGTTGAGGTAAAAACACTTGCGAAAGAGGCGATTAAACATCTTGAGGCAGATGAGATTAAATTCTATCCAGAGAACAAGAAAAAGGTTCTTATCGATTACTTTAAGGGACTTAAAGACTGGAATATTTCTAGACAAATTCCTTGGGGGATTGCAATTCCAATGTTTAGAAAGATTGATGATGAGGCCATTGATGCACCTGAATGGATTTTTGATACCAGAGTTAATTTAACAGAGATAGAAGTTGGTGGCGTGAAATATCGTCGTGATGAGGATACTTTTGATACTTGGTTCTCCTCTTCACAGTGGCCGATTGTTTGTACGGACTGGGTTGAAGGGCACGAAAACCCTTATTATCCTCTTAACGTAATGGAGACTGCGGCAGATATTCTCTTTGCTTGGGTAGCTAGAATGATTATGATGGGGCTTTATGTTACCGGTGAAGTTCCCTTCCGCGAGGTTTATCTACATGGCTTAGTTTTGGATGAACATGGCAAGAAGATGTCTAAGTCTAAGGGTAATGTAATTAACCCGATTGAGCTGGTGGCTAAATATGGTTCTGATGCATTTAGGCTTGGGATTCTTAGAGGTCGTTCGGCCGGTATGAACCAAGCTTTCTCTGAAAATGCAGTCGTTTCGGGACGTAATCTCTGCAATAAGCTTTGGAATATTTCGAGATTCATTCAATCGATGGTGGATGAAGGTGAATCAGATGATGCTGAATATTCGACTGAAAATATGGGTGAAGATTGGATTTGTAGAGAGATTAATGATTGTTTGAACGAAGTTGAAAAAGATATGAAGAACTATCGCTTTGCTGAAGCGGTGGAATCTCTTTATTCCCTGATTTGGGATAAATATGCAGATTGGTTTATTGAAAGCCAAAAGATATTTAAGAATGTGAATTTGATTAAGGCGACATTTGAACGTATTTTAATCATGTTCCATGCGTTTGCTCCGTTTGTAACAGAGGCTATTTGGCAAAGTTTGTCGTGGACTGACGGAATGATCATTAATCAAAAGTGGCCAACTGGCCTAAACTTCGATCCTATTTCTGCTGAAGAATTTGAAAGGTTGATTGATGTTGTTTCTGAAACAAGGAGAGTTTTGACTGCTATTCCAGATGGACGAAAATATGGATTACTTTATGGTGATGATTCCCTTGTTGAGCATAATTCCCTCCTTCTTCAGGTTTTAACTAAGGTCTCTACGATTGCATCGACTAATGGTCAGCCTAGAGGAATCCGTCTTGCGCTTGCTAATCATGAGGTATATCTTGATGTACCTGAAAAGGTTGTTACTAAATATCGTGATGCACTTGATGAAAGAATTCTTGCTGTTGGAAGAGAGCTTGATACTTTGAATGCACGTATGATGAATCCTAATTATGTTAATAAGGCGCCTGCTACTCTTGTGAAAGAGACTAGAGATGCTATTACTGAAAAAGAGCAGTTGATTGAGAGGCTTAAATTAGAGCTTCAAGCAATAGAATAGTTGTTTGATAAAAAATTAACCATCCTTCAGAGCGCTTCACGCCGGGAAAAGTTCGTTCTACTCACTTTTCTCGGGTTGCACTACGCTTTACTCTTCAGGATGGTTAATTTTTTCTCTTTTATACTCTGCTTTGAAAAATAATTCCCTTTTGGGAATCAGAATTAAGGTCGCGTGAAGAAGCACGTGAAATAGCTTGAAATTTTTACGCTTATATTTAATAAGCATTGACATGCTTATGTTTTTAGCGTATTGCTCCCAATTATTGCTCTGGCAATAATTGTTAAGTTTAATTTATCACAAGCGGGATGCTAAGTCAAACGGTTGCTAAACATAAGAGGAATATGTTCGCGGCAGGAAATTATGATGGGGATAAGTTGGTGCAAAAGATGTGGATTTTTTCAAAAAAAATTTTTCGGGCGCTTCGCGCCCTAGTCAGTAATACTTTTTGGCTACCGATCTAAAAATATAACCATCTCTCGAGCGTTACGCGTGGGGTGCTTCGCACTCCGGCTGCACTACGCTTATACTCTTCGAGATGGTTATATTTATGATAAAATTAGTAAAATGGCTTTTATTAGAAAATTTAAGACTGGATCTGATGCGACTGGTGTGCAGGTTTGCTATAAGGAGCAGGGGAGAGTAGTGAAAACTGTACATGTTGGTTCGGCGAGGACTGATGCTGGAATTGAAAAGTTGGTTAAAAAAGCTCAGGCTATTATAGATAAGGATAAAACCCCTTTGTTTAACCTTGATAAGTTTAATAAATGATATAATTATCCTATGCAGATTCCATTTCAACAGACAAAAGAATGGCAAAAACTTCAACAAGATCTTGGTGAGACTACTTTTTGTGAGGAAAATGATGATTTTACTTTTCTTGCAATTTTAAAACACACGAAGATGGGGAATTATCTTTATCTTCCTTATGGGCCTTATCTTGCTAATAAAAATGCCGCCAAAAAGGCTTTTAATCGCCTCCAGGAGCTTGCTAAAGAAAAAAGCGCTATCTTTATTAGGATTGAACCACAAAGCGCTAAAAATGCCGAATTTTTGCTAAATTTGCCTAATTGTAAAAAAACGATTGACCTTAATCCTAAAGAAACCTGGGTTCTTGATATTTCTCCTTCCATCGATGATTTGTATCCAAAAATGAAACAAAATACCCGAAATCTTTGTAGAAATTATAGTAAGAAGGGAATTACTGTGTCTGTTTCGGATGACTCAAAAGATATAGATTATCTTGTGAAATTTCAGGAAAAACTTGCTCAAGACAAAAACATTGGTGTTTTTTCTAAAAACTATTTAAAAACTGAGCTAAATCAGCCATTTGCTAGTCTTTATCTTGCAAAAATTGATGGGAAAACTGTCGCTGCTGCTCTATTCTTTGACGATGAAACTACTAGATACTATATGCAAGCTGCGACGGACCCTAAATACCGAAATTTGCCTTGTTCTTATGGGATTATTAACGAAGCTATTATTGGTGCGAAGGCCAAAAACTTGCAGAGATTTGATTTTTGGGGCATTGCTCCAGAGAATTCATCGAAAAATCACCCATGGGCTGGTTTTACTACGTTTAAAAAATCTTTTGGTGGTGAGCAAGTAGAATATGCAGGAACATACGATATTGTCTTCTCTAGATTTAAATACGAGTTATATCGCGTTTTTAGAAGAATTAATAGATTAAAACGCCGTGCTTAGTTAATTGGTGATCTCGGTGCAATATTGAGAGAATATGGATCGGTGGGTTTTACGCCAGATTTGATCTCGAAATAGGCGGCGGCGCCGACCATGGCGGCGTTGTCGCCAGAGAACTTTGGGTCTGGAAATGTTAAAAATATTTCTTCGGGACGTTCGTCGCGCCCGTCTTTACGGGGCTCCTCACTGCGTCCTCGTAGCAACTGCGGATGCCCCTCAGAATTATTTTTTAACATTTTTAGGGCTTCTTCACGGAGTTTTTGGTTGGCAGAGACGCCGCCGGCGATGACGAGAGATTTTACCTCTGGGTATTTTTCTCTTGCGAGATTTAGTTTTTCTAGAAGGATGTCCACGGCGGTTTTTTGGAAGCTGGCGGCGAAGTCTGACCTCTGTTTTTCGGATAAAAGTTTAGCGAGCTCGTGAGATGGATAGGATATTGGTACCCCGACTTCTTTTTGAATGGCACGAAGAACAGCAGTTTTTAGGCCAGAGAAGGAAAAATCTAGTTCATTAACCTTTGGATGTGGAAGTTTATATCGATTTTCGTCGCCTTTTTTGGCTTCTGTTGCTATAGATGGGCCACCAGGGTAGGGAAGACCTAAGATTTTAGCAACTTTATCAAAGCATTCGCCTACTGCATCGTCATGAGTAGTACCGATGATCTCGAAATGATTGTGTTCTTTCATGTAGAGGATTTGGGTGTGTCCGCCGGATATTACTAGTGCGAGAAGAGGGAAATGTGGTTTTATTTCGTTATTGAGCCATGTGGCGTAGATGTGCGATTTGAGGTGATGAACGGCGTATAGGGGCTTATTGTGGAGGATTGCTAGGGTGCGGGCAGTAAGAGTACCAACTAGTAGCGAGCCAAGTAAACCTGGGGTATGAGTGACGGCGATTGCGTCAATACTATTCCAGTTAAGATCCGCTTCTTTTAGGGATTTGTGGATAACTGGGAGAATAGCTTCAAGATGGGAACGAGCAGCAACCTCAGGAATTACGCCACCGTATTCTGCAAAAATGTCTATTTGCGATACTACAACGTTTGATAGAATCTTGACACCATCTTCGATAACAGCGGCTGCCGTTTCATCACAGGAACTTTCAATTGCAAGGATTTTCATTAGAATTATTATACCATATTTTTGAAAAAGAAAAAGAGCGCCAGGCGGCGCTCAGGGTTTTAGATTGTTGCGGAGGGTAATGGTTCACCGATTACCGTTGTTTTGGCTTTAAACTTAAAGTTTTCAGCCTGTTCAGCCGTGAAGAATACAGGGTGATCGGGTAATTCTGACTCTAGGCTATAATTCTCCGATACCCAACTGATAGTGTTCCAACCTTTGCTATCCCCCTTTAGAGTTATTTTGATCTGGCCCATAAACCAACTGACTTCAACGTCTTTGATATTGAAAACGTCGTTGTCGCAGATAGGATTCTCTAGGGGGTTAAGCGCGATTAGTGCAATTTGCCTTTCGATATTCTTGTCATAGATGATGTCTTTGCTGGCATAGGTTCGGGATTCTTCGGTGGATTTACAGACCAATACCGTGATTTTTGGTTCAATGTATTGTTCTGGCATAAGTCCTTTGATCATTCTTGATACAGTCTTAATTTCTGCTTTGGGAATTGCGGATCGTTCAGCGAGCGACTCTTCTGCTTTGTTATCTTTGTGATAACCAAAAACAGTAAACGCCGTGAGCAGAACTGCAATGGTGACAAAAAATGCGATTAGAACCTTTAGCTTACTTTTCTTCATTTCTTTATTCCTCCGTTTTTAAAGTGCAAAATGATATATTTTAATTATAGCACAAAACTTTTAAAAAGTCAATGCTTATAGGGATGGTTAGCGGTAATGTTTGAGAGATTCGATTGGATTTTTGTGGGCTGCTTTAAGTGCTGGGTAGAGGCCAAATATGATGCCAACAATTAGAGAAGTTGCTACGGTGATTGCGAGAATTTCTAGACTAATATAAGGTGAGAATGGTGTTATGAGCGAGATGAGAAATGCGATGATATATCCAAGAGCGAGCCCGAATAATCCACCGAGGAGTGAGAGAATGAGTGATTCAAAGAGGAACTGGAGAAGAATATTAGAGTTTGAAGCTCCAACTGCTTTGCGGATTCCAATTTCGTGAGTGCGTTCTGATACTGATACAAGCATAATGTTCATGACGCCGATACCACCAACCACAAGGGAAATGCTCGCAACCATGGCAAGAATACCGGATATGATTGTAATGAGTGAACCGGTTGGGTGCGTAATTTGGTCGCCATAGGCTACTGAAAAGTTATTGTCCCCGGCTTTTTCTTTGATGAGCGCATCGTTAATGTTACTTGCAGTTTCTGATATGGTGTCGGTGGTGGAAGTTTTAATGTTGATTTGTTGAATCTGGATTGAATTATCGATGGAGTGAAGCATGTTGGCGTCGATAAGAACAGCGTTGTCTAGATCAACGTTGTTGAAATTGATAGGATCTTCGATTTTTTCGAGGACACCGGTGACAATAAACTTTTGTCCACGGATAGAGATTGTTTTAGTTATTGAATTGTCTGGTGTACCGAATAACTCGATTGCAATAGAGTATCCAACAACGGCGGCATTATCTGGAGAGTTTTTATCGAGGAACGAGCCAGAACTGATAGAAAAATTCTGAATATTGATGAAATCTGCGTTCGTGCCAACAATAGTTCCAGAATTTACAGTGTTGTCTCCGTGGATTGTATTGTTGGAAATAGCGATTGGCGCAACAGCCGAGATATTTTCTAGGCCTTTTATTTTATCGACATCAGAGAGAGTGAGACTGGATTTGGCGTATTGGTTAGAAGAGGTGAGTTCCTCGATGATGCTGGAAACAGCATCTTTGTGTGTGGCCGGACGGACAACAATGAGATTGGAGCCAATAGAGCTAACTTGGGTAGCAATAAGGTTTTTGATGCTACCCATTAAAGAAAGAATGAGAATAATGCTAGCTACACCGATTGCGATACCGAGGCAGGTTAGAAAAGAGCGGGTGCGATTTTGCTTTAAAGAAGCTTTTGCAAGATTGTAATGAGTACGGAGAAGAAGCGCCATTAGTTTTCCTCCTTTTTGTTAAAGCGGACTGATATTGGTTGAGGTAGATCACGGTCTGCAACGGTTTTGATATCTGTGTCGATGTGGCCATCTAGCATATTGATAACACGGGTGGCGTAGGTGGTGAGGGAAGGGTTGTGAGTAACCATGATAATCGTATTGCCTTCCTGATGGATGTTTTTGAGTTCTTCCATAACGATATGCGAGGAGCGGGAATCGAGATTGCCGGTAGGTTCGTCTGCTAGGATGATTTCCGGATCAGAAACGATGGTGCGAGCGATAGCAACGCGTTGTTGTTGACCACCGGATAGTTGCCACGGCATGTAGTATTCACGTTCTTTGAGATGGAATCGACCGAGTGTACTGGAAGCTTGAGTAAGACGATGAGTTTTGGAGTATCCAGAATAAACTAGAGGGAGGGCGACATTTTCGATGACGCTAAGATCGGAAATAAGATTGAAGTTTTGAAAAACGAAACCAATTTTGCGAGCACGAAGACGAGCTTGGCGACGTTTAGAGATGCTTTCGACTGCTTCGCCATTCAAGCTGTAGCTTCCAGAGGTGGCTTGGTCTAGTAGACCGATGATATTGAGTAATGTGGTTTTACCACAGCCAGATGGCCCCATAATCATAATGAATTCGCCGCGTTTTACGGTGAGATCAAAATCTTTTAAGGCGAACGATTCAGTGTCACCGTAGCCATAGCGTTTAGTGAGCTTTTTTAGCTCGATAATTGGATGTCCTTTTCCCGTCATTGTTCAATATTATAACAGAAAATTACAGGGGCCATAGTCTTGTTTTTTGATGATTTTTATTTTGTGGTATGTTTTTGGTATTTTTTGCAGCTATTTTGTAAAAAAAGATATGATATTATAGAGGTATGAAACGTAAGCTTTTTGCAATTTTTACCGCGATTTTAGTAGGGTTTTTTGGCCTGTTTTTGATTTTTGGTAGGGATTCTTATGCTGATTTTGGCGATTTTTCTGGAGGCTCAGATTATGACTTCGATTCTGGATCAGATTTTGATTTTGATACAGATTATGATAGTAGCTACAGCGGTAGCGGAGGCTATAATTCTGGTTCTGGTAGTTCATTTGGTGGAGGATTTATTTTTGGGCTGGTACTTGGTATTGGCATTGGTGCTGTAATTGTTGAACATTCTGGTGGAAAGAATAGGAAAGTAATTTCTTCTGTGCCGGTCGAGTCCTCTATGCCACTTCGTTCAATGGCTGAATATAAGACAATCGATCCTGATTTTGATGAAAATGCTTTCCGCGAAAAGGTCTCGAATCTTTATGTTAAATTCCAAAACGCTTGGCAGGCTAAGAAGTTGGATCCGCTTCGCCCATATCTTACTGATACTGCTTATGGACAATATGATAGACAGCTTGATAAATATAGAAAAGCAGAAAGAACTAATAAGATTGAGAAAATTGCTGTGATGGGAGTTGAGCTTAAAGGCTTTAGACAAAACAATGGTAAAGATGAGATTGTGGCAAGAGTGCGAACGAGGATTACAGATTATGTAGTAGATGATAAAACAGGGAAGATTGTGGAGGGCAGTGACAAAGTTGAGAAATTCATGGAATACGAATGGAGTTTAGAGCGTACGACTGGTGTAACTACTGCAACGGAAGATGGTACTTCAGAGCAACGATGTCCGAATTGTGGCGGGAAGATTAATATTAACAAAACAGCAGAATGTCCATATTGTCGATTCGTGGTGACAACTGATAAATTTGGCTGGCTGGTCAGTACAATTAAGGGTATTTCGCAAAGAACTGGGAAATAGATGCTGATTTCTATTTTGATAATTTTCTTATCTTGCGCGAGTTTGTCGGTGTTTTTGGAAGAAATTGGTTTTTTCGAATACGTTGCACAGGCTGCGGTTAGAAAGTTTGGAAGTAATCAGAATAAATTATTCTTAACTTTCAGTTTGGTAGTAGCGCTTCTGACAATTATCACGTCCAATGATATTTTAATTCTGACATTCACTCCTTTTATTTGTCATTTTGCCAGGCACGCCAAAATTAGTGCTACGCCATATATTGTGAGTGAGTTTGTGATGGCGAATGTTTGGAGTATGTTCTTTTTGATTGGTAATCCTACGAATATTTATTTAGGAATGAAATACAATATATCTTTTTTGGAATATGCTTCCAATATGTTTTTACCAACGATTATGGCTGGATTAACTGCATTTGTAATAACATATCTTCTATTTCGAAGGAGGTTGGAAGTACCTATCAAAGCTAGGATTGAGGAGAGATGCAAAAAACCAAATTCTGCACTGCTCGTTATAGGGTTGCTTGGTCTTGGCGTAACGATTGTTTTGATGGCTATTGCTTCTTATATAAACCTAGAGCTATGGATTATTCCGCTTGTTTGTGCTTTTATCACCTATCTTATGGCATTTTTGTATTTAGTATTTGCAGAGGGGCGAAAGAAGATAATCTTGGAAGCATTAGGAAAGTTGCCGTATATTGTAGTTCCGTTTCTATTAGTAATGGCTCTTTTTGTAATGTTTCTAGGCCGATTAGGTGTAGTAGACTCATTGGCTAATTTTATTAAAGAAGGTGGAGTGTTTTTCACTGGGTCATTGGCATTTATTTCTGGCAATATATTAAATAACATACCGATGACGATGTTTTTTGCGGATATATTAGGTAAGATAGCTGACCCTGGATTATTAATCTATTCTGTTGTCATTGCATCCAACATTTGTGCATTTTTAACTCCAATTGGATCTTTGTCTGGAATTATGTTTATGAAAATATTGAAGCGTAATAAAGTTGATTTTTCTTTTAAAGAATTTATAACCTACGGGGCGGTAATTGCTGTGCCAACGCTTCTAGCGGCTCTTTTGGTCATACAATTATGATATACTGGCGTTATGAAAAAGAGAGGTTCTAGGAAAAAACTTATTTTAATTATTGCGATATTTTTTGTGGTCAGTTTGGTAGCAACAATTCTTATAATATCTTTTATTAATCATCAAAAAGCTGATGAGCCTGAAACGGAAAGTTATGAACCTAACGTTGTTGATGTTTTGGCAGAAAAAATACCAGAAGAGAAGGGTTTTTTGAAATATGTTGATGAAAAGTACGCTGGATCTTTGGATAAACTGAAAGACATTTTAGAAACCCGGGAGTACGACAGGGCACTTTGGCACGAGGTAACCGGGTATTCATACTTAGTGCTTTCTGATTTTTATCATGGAGATTACGATAGTGCAGACAATGTGAAGATACTTAATTCTAGTGAAGGCAAATCGACACTTAGCTTTACAGGTGATGTGTCTCTTGCAGACAATTGGTTTATTGCGCCAAAGTATGATGAGCGTGGTGGAATTTCTGGGGTTCTAGGGGATAGCATGCTTGAGACTATGAGAAATAGTACTTTTCTCGCTGTAAATTCGGAATTTACGGTGAGCAATCGTGGTGCTGCTTTACCGAATAAAATGTATACTTTTAGGGCAAAGCCGGAGCGCCTAGCCATTTATGATGAGATGGGAGTGGACCTTGTGAGTTTAGCTAACAACCACGTTTATGATTATGGTGAAGATGCGTTTTTGGATATGTTAGACGCATTTTCGGAATACAAAATTCCGCATATTGGAGCAGGAAGAGATATTGGTGAAGCATCTAAACCATATTTTTTCATAATTGGTGGGTATAAATTTGCGTTTGTGGCGGCTACGCGGGCAGAAAAAAATGTAATGACGCCACAGGCTACTGAAAGCAGGGCTGGAACTTTTTGGTGTTATGACCCTGCTGATATGATTAGCCTAATAAAGTCATTGGATAATAAGGCGGATTTTGTAATTCCGATTATCCATTTTGGTCGCGAGAATTCGCATAGTCTTGAAGATGCGCAGGTAAGTAGCGCGAGAGCATATATTGATGCTGGTGCGGATGTGGTGGTAGGGCATCACGCACATGTTTTGCAGGGTGTTGAGTTATATAACGGCAAACCTATTATTTATAATCTTGGTAATTTTTTATTTAATGAAGAAACAGTCGACACGGCTTTATTTCAAATTGTAATGGATGAAGATGGTAGTATGGAATACTATATGTTGCCGGCACTTCAAGAGAACGCCAAGACGATTCTTCTAGAAGATGGCGCAAAAAAGAATCAAATCTTTAATGATATTAGTTCTTGGAGCGTGAATGCGAGACTGGATGAGAATGGGAAAATTGTAGGAGAGTAGGTGGAAGCGAGAGGATATGAATCTCACTTCGTTCGGTACGAACCTAGGCTCGAATCCTCTCTTCTTGCAAACAAGAAGTATTAAAAAATATCCCTGCCGGGATATTTTCCAATACTTCCTGGCGGAAGCGAGAGGATTCGAACCTCCGGTACGGTTGCCCGCACACACGCTTTCCAAGCGTGCTCCTTAAACCACTCGGACACACTTCCGCGTGGGGCCATTATAACATATTTTTTTGAGATTCTCTAGAGGTGTTAGGCGACGTCGATCTCGGTGTTGCAGGTGGCGTCGATGCCAAGATTGTTTAATGCAATCATTTCATTATCTGGAATAATGTATGTGGCGTGAAGCTGAGCGTGTTTGAATTTAGGGAGGTTTTCTAAGGCACTTTTGACGATTGGATTGGTGGTGGAGCAGATGCTGAGTGCAATTAGAACCTCGTTAAGGCTGAGATAATTTTCTTGGAAGTTAGAAGTTTGGCTCTTTATTTCAAGGATTGGATCGAGAATGCTGCTAGAAATTAGGTCGACTTCGTCTGGAATTTTGGTGAGTTCTTTCAAAGCGTTTAAGAAAGTACTGGAAATTGGAGAAAGATAGTTAGTTTTTCGTCCAGTGATAAACTCGCCATCGATTTCGAGACAGCTGCTTGGCTGTTTGGATTTTTTACGTTTTTCTTCAGCTTTTGCTATGACTTTACGGTCTTTTTCAGAAATGTTTAATTCGTTCATTAGGAGTTTGGTTTTTTCGATAACAGAATTATCTACGCTGCCCTTTTTGAAATCAACAAGCGCTTTGAGGTGACGACGAATGACTTCGTTTTTGGCGGCTTCCTTGGCAACTTTATCGTCTGTAATGCATTTGGCGATGACATTGACGCCCATATCAGTAGGGGAGAAGTAAATGTCTTTTTTCATGATGCGTTTTAAGATTTCTTTAACTACAGGGAAGATTTCGAGGTCGCGGTTGTAGTTAACGGCAGGGATGCCGTATTTTTCGAGATGAAAATAATCGATCATGTTTTTGTCGGCAATATCGGCAGTGGCGGCTTCGTAGGCGATGTTGACGGGATGTTTTAATGGAAGATCCCAAACAGGGAAGGTTTCGAATTTGGCATAGCCGGCTTTGACGCCTTTTTTGTATTCGTGATAAAGCTGGGAGAGAGAGGTAGCAAGTTTGCCGCTACATGCACCTGGGGCAGAAACGACCACAAGTGGTTTGGTGGTTTTGATATATGGGTTAGCGCCGTAGCCTTCGTCGCTAACAATAGTATCTACATCGGTAGGATAACCTTTGGTAAAAGTGTGAATGTAGGTTTTGACGTGATAATTTTCGAGTTTTTCGACAAATTTTTGAACTTTTTTCTGGCCGTCAAATAATGTGATTACGACGTTGTTAATAGCAATGTCTTTGCTGCGTAAGAATTCAATGAGGCGGAGAATTTCGATTTCGTAGGAAATCATGCGGTCGGAGCGGATGCGGGATTTTTCGATGTCGTTGGCGTTGATGCAGAGAATTACTTCAACATCGTCTTTAAACTCTTGAAGTAAACGGATTTTTAGATCTGGCTCAAATCCGGGAAGAACGCGTGCAGCATGGTTGTCGTCAACAAGTTTACCGCCAAACTCGATGTAAAGCTTATCAAACATTTTAATGCGGTCTTTAATTTTGGCTTTTTGCAGTTTTAAGTATTTTTCACTATCGAAGCACTTTTTCACTTCTACCTCCTTTTTTCAATTTTAGCATTAAACTTGATGTTTTTAAGAAAAAGATTAAGGATGCAAAAAAGGGGTAAATATGGTAAAATGTGAGCAATGGAAAATGTGAAAAATAGTCTAAAAAAGACCATTAAAGAATTGTTTGATTTGGATGTAGATCCTGAGGTCTCTGTTGCACCGGCAAATGTACAAGCAGATTTTTCTTCGAATGTAGCGATGCAAATGGCGAGGGATTTGCATAAATCTCCAATTGAGATTGCTAAACAGATTGCTGAGAGAATGGGCGAGTTTAAAGCTGAAGTTGCAATGCCAGGGTTTTTGAATTTTATATCACCAGATGAATATTTTCTGAATATTGTGTCTGAATATGGTAATGATTTTGATAAAAAAATATCGTATGATAAATATTTAGATCAAAGTGTTGTTTGTGAATATTCTGACCCAAACCCATTCAAGGTTTTGCACGTTGGACATCTCTATACTTCAGTAGTGGGAGATTCGATATCGAGACTATATGAATACGCAGGCGCTAAAGTAACCCGAGCAAATTTTGGGGGAGATGTGGGGCTTCATGTTGCAAAAACAATCTATGCTATTTTGAATATTGTTGATCACGCTGCTGATTTAACAATTGAGGAGATTGCAAAGGCTTATGTTGAAGGGACGAAAGCGTATGAGGAGGATGCAGAAGCGAAGAAAGAAATTACTCGTCTTAATAAGGAAATCTATCGTATTAATAAAGAGAAGATTCATGAAGGTGAAGTCGCGGAGATTTATTGGCGAGGAAGGGAACTGTCGTATCAATATTTTGACGATTTTTATGCAAAAATTGGTGTAAAGTTCGACAAGTATTATCCAGAATCAGAAGTAGCGGATCTCGGGCTTTCTAAAGTTAAAGAGCAACTTGATGCTGGCGTTTATGAAATGTCTGATGGTGCGGTGGTGTTTGAAGGTGAAAAATTTGGTTTACACACGAGGGTATTTATTAATAAAGAGGGTGTGCCTACTTATGAAGCAAAAGATGTTGGGTTAATCTTTACGAAGTGGGCAGACTATAATTTTGATAAATCCATAGTAATTACTGGAAATGAGCAGCTTGATTATATGAAGGTCGTTTTGAAGTCGATAGAGCAATATGCACCAGAATTAGTAGAAAGAACGACGCACCTTACTCATGGTATGGTAAGGCTGCCTGGCAATGAGAAGATGTCTTCAAGAAAAGGTAATTTCCTGAAAGCAGTAGATGTACTTGAAATGATTTCAAACAATTTGGCCGAGACGAAAGATAAAGTTGACGAAAGAGTTGTTCTTGCAGCGACAAAATATTCATTCCTCAAGAATAAGCTTGGTGGTGATATAATTTTTGATCCAAAAGAGTCAGTGTCGATGTCGGGAAATTCTGGGGTGTATTTGCTATATTCGGCTGTAAGAGCGAAAAAGATACTAAGCAAGATTGATTTTAGTAAAGAGGACAGTGGCGAATTCAGTCTTGGAAATTACGAAAAAGAGTTAGTTAAAAAATTGATTCAATATAAGGATGTTTTAGTAGAGGCTGTGGAAGGAATTTCGCCACATCTTATTTGCAATTATATCTACAATTTGTCGCAAGAATTTAGTAGATTTTACGAGAATGTTAAAGTTGCGGGAAGTGAACACGAGAAGACACTGGGCACTTTTGTAAAGGTTTATTATAAGATTATGGAACATGCGTTAGGGCTTCTTGGTATTGAAATTCCGGAGGAAATGTAATGAAAAAAGCAAAACTTTTGTGGGTAGATCTAGAAATGACGGGGCTTTACCCAGAGGAAGATCGAATCTTGGAGGTGGCAGCGATTGCAACTGATTTTAAGTTTAAAAAGGTTGCAGAATATACTGCGGTAGTAAAAGTGCCTGAAACATTAATGAAAAAACGTATGGTGGGAGAGTTTTGGGAGAAGAATGTAGAGTCACGCGATGCGTTGATGGCGCAGAATGCGGGTGGTAAAGATACTTCTGAGGTTGAAAAAGAGTTACTTAAATTTGTGAAGAAGACTTTTGGCAAGGAAGTGATTTTGGCGGGGAATTCAATACATCAAGATCGCAAATTTATTGACAAGGAATGGCCAGAACTTTCTAAACTGCTACACTACAGAATGCTTGATGTTTCAGCTTGGAAGGTTTATTTTGAGGGTGCTCTTGGAAAGAAGTTTGTAAAAAGAGAAGCGCATAGGGCGTTGGATGACATTAATGGATCGATAGAGGAGCTAAAATGGTATTTGACATTCATGAAGTAAGTGGAATTGGTGATTTTTTAGAAAAAACGGAGAGAAAGGGGACTCTTTATACAGTCCCAGAGGGAAGAGTGTTTTTAGTAGTGGGGCCAAATACAATTGAAGTTAGAACGGATGAGAAGCTTGGTAGATTACTTAGTGGGAAATATGAATCAGTGATGGAAAGTAGATATTTTGGGCGTGGAGGAATTGAGATTGTGATGAGCGGACAACTGAGTGATGAAGAGATAAAAGATTTGGTGAGACTGAGCTACAATATGACAAAAGAAATGGAAAATAAATAAACCCCCTGAGAGGGGGCTTATTTTTGTTGCCAGATTATTTTTTCTTTTTGAGAGAGTCGCGAATTTCGCGTAGGATGACGATTTGTTCGTCTTCTTGTTTTTCGGCGGTTTTGTCAACGACTTCTTGAGGTTTTTCGGCTTTTTTGCGATTTAGCTTATTGATAACGCGAATCATAAGGAAAATCGATAGGGCGACGATAAGGAAATTAACGATGTTTTGGATAAAGTTACCGTAAGCGATGACGGCTTCATCCCCTGTGCCAAAGAAATTTGGAATACGGATGGCAAGACTTGTAAAATCTACACCACCTACAATTAGGCCGACGATTGGCATAATGATATCGTTTACTAAAGATGAGACAATAGCGGTGAAGGCGGCACCGATGACCATACCTACGGCTAGGTCTACGACACTACCACGATTAATGAATTCTTTGAACTCCTTTAGAACAGGGTGTTCTTTTTTAGTTAATTTTTTGAGTTTGTCAGTTGCTTTTTCCATGGTGACATTATACCACAGAAATATAGGAGAGACTAATTAATTATTGCTTCGTGAACCGCCGGAAGCTTCAGAGTATTCCGAGAATTTAGTATAGATACTTGATAAATTATTGTATGACTCGCCAATAATGTTTTTGATGTTTTGATCTTTGGTACGTTCGGATATTTCTGACTCTAAAGAAAGGAGAAGTTGAATTTGAAGAGTGATTTCACGAGGATAGGTGCGGTCTAAAAGACCATTAAGCTTAGCATGATCTAGACTAGCCTTAAGTTGATTGAAAGAGTCTTCTTCCTCTGCGGTTATTTCTGCATTTGCTGTTTCGGGGGTTAATTCGTAAACTGTAGTTAGTATTGGTGATAGATTGACGGAAGTTCCGTTCAGCACACTATAAAGGGATGCGTTCATAGAACGTAGAGTTGATGATTTAGTGATTTTGCCATAATTTTGAGTTACTTCCATGAGATTGGAAATACGAATGTTGATGCGCTCTGCGACAGCCTTTTCTTTATTTCCAGTTTTACCTATAACACTTCCTAGTATCATGATTAAAATAGCAAAAATGAGCAGTCCGCCTATAATGAAAATGAATTTTTTAGAGAAGAGTCCACCAATGGATTGTTTCTGTTGAGGTTGAGGGTTACTAGCGGCAGAAATTTGATTGAGATAATCCATATTGTTCATGCTTTTATTGTAGCATAAAGTACGAGAAAATGGAGGGGTTAGATATGGTATACTTTAGATATGAATGACGCGAAGGAGGAAATTCGGGCGCGGTTGGCGATTGAGGATGTGGTTGGGCAATATATCGAGCTGAAGCGTAAAGGAAGGACATTTGAAGGGCATTCTCCTTGGGGCGTAGATAAAACGCCTAGTTTTATGGTATCGCCAGAAAAAGGGATTTGGCATGATTTTTCAGCTAATCGTGGTGGCGATATTTTTTCTTTTGTGATGGAGGTAGAGGGGATTTCGTTTAGGGAAGCTTTGGAAAAATTAGCGGCACAGGCAGGCGTGGATTTATCTAAGTACAGTGGTGGTGATAAACAAGTCGCAAAAAAGAAAGCTAGAGCAAAAGAAGCTTTGGAACTGGCCTGTAAGTATTATCAAGTATGTCTTTCGAAAAACAAACCTGTTTGTGAGTATGTTTTTTATAAAAGGAACTTGAACCGGCCAACTGTGAAGGAATTTCGAATTGGATATTCGCCAAAGGAAGGGAAAGCGTTGGTGGATTTCTTGACGAAAAGAGGCTTTTCTAGACAAGAGATGACGGATGCCGGCCTCCTTAATCGATTTTCTGGCGATATGTTTAGGGGAAGAATGATGGTCCCGTTTATTGATACGACTGGAAATGTAATTGGATTTACCGCTAGAGTGTTGGATAAGTCGGAGCCAAAATATTTGAATACGCCAGAAACAATTTTGTTTAATAAAGGTCGATTTATTTTTGGTTTTTATCAGGCAAAAGAAGCGATTAGAAAAAGCGGTTTTGTGGTGATTGTTGAAGGGAATATGGATGTTATTTCTTCGCATCAAGCGGGAGTGAAAGAGGCGGTAGCAACGAGTGGAACGGCGATGACGGAAATGCATCTTAGAGCTTTATCTAAATTAACGGATGATATTAGGTTGGCGTATGATGGTGATGAAGCGGGAGTGAAGGCGACGGAGCGAGCAATAAAAATGGCGGGAGATATGGGTATTAAACTATCTGTGATTTCCGATTATGGTGCGGCAAAGGATCCAGATGAGTTGATACAAAAAGGAGCAGATTTGTGGGTGTCTGCAGTGCAGAAAAATATGCCAGCGGTGGATTGGCTTCTTTCGAAATATGAAGAAAGATTTGATCTTAAAACAGCGGATGGGAAGCAGGAGTATTCGGATCTTGCGATGGACCTTTTGAAATATTTGCCAAAAGTGAGACAGAGGCATTATAGACAGCTTGTGGCAAAGAAATTGAATGTAGAAGTAGAGGATTTAGGCGAGGCGGCCAAGAATGGGAAGAAAAGATTGAAGGAAGTAAAGACGAGCGGTAAAAGTATTGAGGATGACGGAATTTTAGATAGAATTTTGTCGATTCTGATTTATGGAAAAATTAATGCAGGAAATGATTTTGAAGTTCCGAAGGATAAAAATAAATTAGCTGAGCTTGAAATGATTTTTGATCGTTTTTATAAGAGCTGGGCAAAAGAAAATTTGGAAGTAGAATTTGAGGAGTTGTGCAAAAAGAGACAAAAGAAATCGGTCGAGATAGAGATTAAAGAATTAAATGATGAGCTTGCGAGGCTTAATGATGACGAAGAAGATAAAACTAATGAAATATTGAGAAAAATACAAGATTTGCAAAAAACAGAGAAAAAATAAAAAAGGTCGAGCTTTGTTTACTTGATTTTTTGAGAAATTTAAGTATACTTTTAGACAATGGATTTAGAAGAAGACGAAAACTTAAAAAATGGTGCCATATTAGAGCCAATTGAACCTGGTATGGACGACTTAGAAGATGAAGAAGAACTCTCGGATGAAGATCTTGAGATTACGGTTGATAATGTCGATGCCTTTGCAGACGACTCAGTGCGACTTTATCTTCGCGAAATAGGTAAAATTCCTTTGCTTAGCCCTGAGGAAGAGTTAGATCTTGCGCATAAGGTACTTAAGGGCGATAAAAAAGCAAAAGATAAAATGGTGGAAGCTAATATGCGCCTAGTGGTTTCTATTGCCAAGCGCTATTCTGGTCGTGGTCTGGATTTTTTGGACCTTATTCAGGAGGGGAATACGGGGCTTCTTAGAGCTGTAGAAAAATTTGACCCAGAAAAGGGTTTTAAGTTTTCGACTTACGCAACCTGGTGGATTCGTCAGGCGATTACGCGTGCGATTGCAGATCAAGCAAGGACGATTCGTATTCCGGTGCATATGGTAGAAACGATTAATAAGGTACTTAGGACCACTCGTAAGCTTACAACTGAACTTAATCGCGAGCCAACCAACGAAGAGATTGCTAAAGAACTCGACATGGAAGTTGATAAGATTGAGTATGTGATGAAGATTAAGCAGGATATTGCCTCTTTGGATGCTTCGGTAGGGCGCGATGGCGATGATGAAGATTCGGTTCTTGGTGATTTTGTGGAAGATGAAGATCGTGAATCGCCAGAAGATTCAGTGGCGACTAAGATTTTGAAAGAACAACTTGCAGAAATAATTTCTACACTTTCAGAAAGAGAACAAAAAATTATTAAAATGCGTTTTGGCATTGGCGGTGATCGTTCGCATACTTTGGAGGAAGTTGGTGCAGAATTTTCCGTGACCAGGGAACGTATTCGCCAGATTGAGGCTAAAGCCTTATCTAAACTTCGTAAGCATAAAGATATGAAAAAATTACATGAATATTTGAAATAGGAGGGAAGATGAAAAAAATATTGATGATACTGATTGGTGCTGTGATGGGTTGCGGATTTTTGGCTACGATGCTGCCTAATAGGGCTTTTGCAGACACTTGTGATCCTTCTGATTTCGGTTACGGTTTTGCAACTAGTACAACTGGGGACGAGGTAGAAAGAATTGAAACTAATGTTTTTGGATTTGTGTGCGATGATGGTAACGGGAGTGCTATGAGAGCGACAATTAATTTAGTGTTACAGATCTTAACTTATGGCGTAGGCATTGGGGGGGTACTTGGCATAGTGATTTCGGGTATTCAGTATCTTACAGCAAGAGATAATGAGGCGCAAGCAGCAAAAGCAAGAAGGCGTATTCTTGAAGTGGTTATTGGCTTAATTGTTTATGCTGTAATGTATGTAGTTTTGAACTTCATATTAATTCCAAGTGGTGCTTAAGTAGCTAATGCAAAGACTGATCATTGTTTATAATCCGAGATCTTCAAAGTTTGGGCAGGTTGAAAAGGATGTCTTAAGTAAGGCACGTGCGCTTAAGGGTTTTGTAATTGGGAAATATGAGATTAAGCCGATTGGTGTTGATAAGAATGCGGCGGCTCTTGCGAAAATTTTGCGAGATGGGGACATTGTAGTTTCGGCTGGTGGAGATGGTACGTCTACCGTGACTTTTAATGCCATTATGGCGTTCTCTGGAAATGTGAAATATGGAGTGCTTGGCTATGGTAATTTTAATGATCTTGCTAAAACATTTAGGACCAAGAGCTTAGAGCAAATATTAGAAACGAAACCGGTAAAAGTTTGGCCACTTGAAGCAATTGTGGATGGGAAAAGGTGGCGATACGCAATTGGTTATATTACGATGGGGCTTTTTGCTGAGGCAACTGAAGTTTTTGATGAAAAAAAGACTAGGAAAAAGCTGCAGGGTGGGAAAAAGACTCCAGTATTCTCTTGGAAGGTGCTGGCTAAATGGTATTTTAAAAATAAGAACACGAAGGTGTTTATGCCGAAGTTTAAGCTGAATGGCAAAATAATGTCCAAAAAAGTGACGGATTATGTAGCGATTAATGGTAGGTCGATGGCAGGAGTGATGAAGGGAAGAGATTGGTATCTTGACAAGAAGGTTTTCCAAAGCGAAACGGCAAAACTCGGTAGTTTTTTGAAACTGTTTTTATTAATGGCTAAAAGTATTCTGTATAAAGTCCCAGGAAAAGAGGTGAAAGAAGACATGCTTGAATTTTTGGAACCGGGCGTAGTGGAAATTCAGGCTGAGGGCGAATATGTAAAGCTGAAAAATGTGAAAAAAATCGAAGTTCGAAAGGCGGAGAAATGTCTGAACATAGTGAAGATTTAGCAAAGATTGTAGCCTATATGAAGGCACATTGGCCGAGCACAGTGAAAGAGGAGTGGCAGGTTGGCATAGATGAATATATGAATATTGCCAAAAAAGTCGTGATGGAGTGGAGTAAAGATGCTACTTTTAAGAGTGAATTTGTAAGAATTACTGGGCAGTCTGGCTCGGGTAAGACTTCGCAACTTTTGCCCGCAGTTGAAGCGTACTATGAGAAAAAAGGAAAAAGTCCTGTGCTTGTGGCGGCGCGAAAATTCGTAGAACACCACCCACATTTTAGGGAGATTGTAGCGGAATATGGAGAGAAGAATCTTCGCAAGATGACGGATGAGTTTGCGACTATTATGATGTTTTTGGTGCTTAAGGGACTTATTTCTTTGAAATGCGATTTAATTTTGGATGTGACGTTGCTTGACCCAAAGATGGAAGCGATTCTAGTGAAGATGCTAAAAGAGAGCGGTTATGATTTTTGGATGACAATGATTGCGGTATCGCCAGAGATTACCGCACACTTCTTGGCGCAAAGAGATTGGAGACACACGAAAGAGACAGAAGATGAATTTGTGCGAGCAACACAAGTTGCTCTAAAGTTTTACGCTGATAGTTTTGGTGAAATGAGTATTGTGATGTGGAATGTGTGGGACAAAAACCCAGTCTTTGATGGAAGGATTAAAGATGCTCTTTCGGTTTGGCAAAAATATGAGGCGATTTCAAGTATCCCAGAAAACTATGACGTAGATGAGATTCGTGAAGCGAAGATCGAATATTTAAAAGTTAAAGTGTAGGCAAGGTGATCTCTGGAAAATGGGTGCGGATGTGGTCGGCGTAGCCGGCATCGATACGATGCCAAATGTTTTTCATTTGATTGATTTGGGTTTGGTCATCGAATTCTTTTAGCATGGTTTTTTCGAAATTGTCTGGGGTAGGACGTGAGAGAATGCGTGAAACATCCATATTTGGGTTGCCTGTGCCGGCAAAACAAAAATCGATAAAACCGACGACTTCGTCTTTGTCGTTTAATAGGACGTTGCCGAGGTTAAGATCGCCGTGGACGAGCTTAGGCTCTTCGGTTTCGGAGATGTATTTATGATCATCGGCGAGATGTTTTTCGTAATGCAGGTCATCTAGTTCTTTTAAAAATTTAGAAAGAGGGTATTTAACTTCGGCTGGAGCATCTTTTAGATCGATATTAGACAACTCTTTAATAAATTTGGCGATGCTATAAGCTGAGGCGGTGAGGGTGGTGTGGGAAAGATGATAAATCCTATCGCCCAAGGTGTAGCCTTCAATTTTTTTGTGCATTGAAAATGGGCGATTCTTTGAATCATAGCAAAGTTTCATTTGCGGAGTATAAAAGCTAGTTTTTCCTTCGACAAAATTGCATACTTTGGCGTCTTTTACGATCATTCTAGACCAGAAGGGATTACGGGGAAAACGAAAGAAAAAAGCACCGTTTTTGGTTGTGACTTCAATGACGATATTAGTCCAACCGGTGATGATGTGTTTGCTCGAGATGATTTTTTGATCAGGGATAGTTTCGGAAATGATCTTGTCTAATGGGTCTTTGGTAGTAAAAAACGTGTTCATAATGATGTTTTACATTATAACATGCTATACTAGTTTTTATGAAAGACGTGAAAATTGTAGCGATTGTAGGAATGAGTGGCAGCGGTAAATCTGTAGCCGTGGACTATTTGACGGAAAAAGGAATACCTAAAGTGTATTTTGGCGGGATGATTTACAAAGAGATGGAACGTAGGGGAATTGAACGTACGGAGGATGGAGAGAGCGAAAAACACTTTAGAGAGATGATTCGCGAGACAGAAGGAAAAGACTGGGTTGTAAAACAAGTGATTGATGAGACTCATAAACTGATAGAGGCGGGTCAGAAGAGAATAGTGCTTGATGGGGTGTATTCTTGGACAGAATATAAGACTTTGAAACATGAATTCCCAGGAGAATTAACTTTTATAGCTATTGTTGTGCAAAAGAAGTTGCGTCACAAAAGAGTGGCAGTTAGACCGGATAGGCCATTTAATGCGAAAGAAATTCAGGAAAGAGATCGCAGCGAAATTGAGAATTTGGAAAAAGGTGGGCCAATTGCTATGGCGGATTATTATATTCTTAACGATGGCTCGATTAAGGATATGCACGAAAAATTAGACGTAATACTGAAAGAAATTGAATTCTAGAAAATGAGGCCCTAAATAGGGCCTCGTGCTTTAACTGTCGTCTTCTGGCGTGTCTGTGTCTGTAATATTAAACGCCACCTGTTCGACTGCTTCTTCAAGGAAAAATTTCTGCCAATGTCTTGGCAGGTCTATCCAGTACGTTTGGCTTTAATAGGGAAGGATGCTATACTAAAACTATGAAAAAGTTGGCGATTATTGATGGGAAAAGTGTTTATTATCGGGGGTATTATGCGATGGGGGCGCTATCTACTAAAGATGGTACGCCAACAGGGGGAGTTTATGGTTTTGCAGCGATTGCGATGGAGCTAATTCGCAGGATTAAACCAGATGTAGTGGTGGTGGCGTGGGATTCTAAAACTTCTACGGCTAAGAGAAAAGAGATCTTTGCGGATTATAAGGCGGGAAGAGTTAAACCGCCAGAGGATTTTTATGCGCAAATACCGCTTTTAAAGGAGCTGGTGGAGGCGCTTAATTGGAATTTTGTCGAATGCGATAATTATGAAGCAGATGATATTATTGGGACTTTATCGAAACAAGCAGATGATTTAAAGACTTGGGATTCATATATTATCTCATCAGATCTTGATATGTTGCAGGTGGTGGATGATAATACGAGGATGTACCGCCTTTTAAAGGGGTTCTCGGAGCTTGAAGAGGTGGATGTAGCAGCAGTAGAGAAGAAATATGGCATTTTAAAAAGGCAGTTTTTGGATTTGAAGGCGCTTAAAGGAGATAATTCGGATAATATTCCAGGGGTGCCTGGGATCGGCGAAAAGGGTGCGGTGAAGCTTTTGAATGAGTTTAATGATCTTGATGGTATATATGCCAATATCGATAAAATTACCGGTTCTACAAGGAAGAAATTAGAAGAGGGGAAAGACTCGGCCTACATGTCTAGAGAGCTTGCTAAAATTATGTTTGATGCGCCGGTGAAGCTCGATGAGATGAAAGATTTTGTATTAGACGAAGAGAGGGTGGTGAATGCGCTAAAGAAGTTAGAATTTTATTCGCTGATTTCTAAATTTGGGTTTAGCTTTAGTGCGGGGAGGGAAGAAAAAGTTGAGATGAAGGATTTACCAAAAGATACGGTGGTGGCATGGGACATAAAAGATTTAATGCATAAGGATAAAAAGGTTGCGACTCAGATTTTGATGGGAGAAAAGTTTTGGGATCTTGGACAAGGAAAGTTTTTGCTTGACCCGCTGGATAGAAACAAAGATTTTGAAGATGAGAAGGCTGAATACTCCCGTGAGGTGAATGAGTTTGAAAAAGACCAAAACTTGTACAAAATTTTTAAAGATTTTGATTTACCTTTGATCCCTGTACTTTACAAGATGGAAAAGGTAGGGATGTTGATTGACGTTAAATATTTTATGCAGCTGAAGACCGAATTTGAAACAAAAGTAAAAGAGTTGGAAGAGAAAGTCTGGGAACTTTCTGGCAAGACTTTTAATGTGAATTCGCCAGTGCAGCTTTCGGGAGTATTATTTGGCGATCTTGGTCTTTCTACAAAGGGCGTAAAAAAGACCGCCAGAGGATATTCTACTGGGGCGAAAGAACTAGATAGATTAAAGGGTGAGCATCCAGTGATCGAGGTGTTGATAGAATATCGCGAGACGGCAAAATTATTATCGACATATATTGTGCCAATGCTGGAACTTAAAGACGAAAATGATCGAATTCATACGACATTCACTCAGAACGTTACAGCTACGGGGAGATTGTCTTCTTTATCGCCAAATCTGCAGAATATCCCGGTGCGCACAGAGGAGGGGAAGAGAATTAGAGGAGGCTTTGTAGCTGGAAAGGGTAAAAAGCTAGTTTCGGCGGATTACTCGCAGTTTGAATTAAGGCTCGCGGCTGTGTTATCTGATGATAAAAACCTGATTTCTGACTTTAATGCTGGTATTGATATTCATACTAAGACGGCTTCTGAGGCATTTGGTGTGCCGTTTGATAAGGTGACAAAAGCCCAGAGGCGTGCAGCAAAGGTGATTAACTTCGGTGTACTTTATGGGATGAGCGCAAAAGGTTTGGCGGACGCAGCAGATATGACAGTGCCACAGGCAAGAGAATTTATTGAGCGATATTTTGAACTTCGAAAACCAATGAAGTTAAAACTTGAGGAGATTTTGAAAGAAGCAAGAGAAAAGGGATTTGTACAGACATTTTATGGCCGAAAACGTCCAACGCCAGATGTGAAATCAAGTAATTTCTTGGTGCGAGCAGCGGCGGAAAGGGCGGCACAGAATATGCCGATTCAGGGAACTGAGGCGGATTTGATGAAGAAAGCGATGATTGAAGTAGATAAGAAGTTGCCATCTGGCGCGGATTTAATTATGCAGGTGCATGATTCGTTGATAGTCGAATGTGACGAGGCTTTAACGGATAAAGTTTCTGAGATTCTAAAGACAAGTATGGAGAATGTGGCGCCAGAACTTAAAATTAGGCTTGCAGTTGATGTTTCGGTGGGGGATAATTGGGGAGAGTTGTAGTAGCAACGTGTGTTTACTGCACAAGTTGGAGGTAAAATGGACAAGGAAAAACAGATAGAAATTTATAAAATCCAAAATGGTGAAGTGGTTTTTGATGTTGATCAAAACAAAGAAACCATTTGGGCCTCAGAAGAACAAATCGCGAAACTATTTAGTGTGGATCGTTCGGTGATAAATCGCCATATTCGCAATATTTATAGAGATGGAGAACTAGAAGAGGCGGCAACATGTGCAAAAAATGCACAAGTTCGACTAGAGGGGAACCGCCCGGTTTCACGCGTGGTGAAATCTTATAATCTAGACGTGATTATTTCGGTGGGATATAGAGTAAATTCTAGAAAAGCAACGGATTTTCGTATTTGGGCGACCAAAGTTCTTAAAAATTATGTGGTGGATGGTGCGGCTATTAATAGACAGAGACTTGAGGAGCTACCAGCGAAGAAATTGCACGAAATTGAAGGTGCGCTTGGTGTGGTGAAAAGATTGATTTCTAGAAATGAACTTTCGGCAGCGGAGGCGAATGGGGTGCTTGAAGTTATTTCAAAGTATCACAGTAGCTTTAAAGCTTTGGAAGAATACGATGCTGGACACATTGTTTTTAAGAAGTCGAAAAAGGCAGACAAGCTTCTAGATGAAGGGCAGTGTCTAAAGATCGTAGAAGAGCTTAAAAAGAGTGCAAAAGGGGATACCTATTTTGGCAAATTAAGGGGTGATTCGTTTGGTGCTAGCCTTGGTGCGATTTATCAAACTTTTGAGGGGAAAGACGTATATAAAACTGTGGCAGAAAAGGCGGCGAATCTGCTTTATTTTGTGATAAAAGACCACCCGTTTTATGATGGGAACAAGAGGATCGGGGCGCTGCTCTTTATCGTATTTTTGACGATTAATGATTTTCATTTGGCGGATAATGGTGAAACAAAGATTTCAGATCGAGCTTTGACGGCTCTTGCGCTTTTGATTGCTGAAAGCGAGCCAGAGGAAAAAGAGCTGATCGTGTCGTTAATTTGTAAGATGTTGGAGGACTGATGCCGGAACTACCTGAAGTAGAAACGATTCGGCGTGGGCTTTCGGAATTCATCCTAGAGAAGAAAATTATGGGGGTGGAGGTTTTTTGTGAAAAAAGCTGGATTGGGCCAAAGGAGATTTCGGCGAAGGTCAAAGAACTAAGACGGTTTGGAAAGGCCCTAATTATTGATCTTGATAATGGGAAATCTTTGATGGTACATCTTAGAATGACGGGGCAGATGATTTGGCAGGGTGAAAAAAGATATGCGGCAGGTCATCCGAGTGAGAACTTTACGGCGGAACTACCGAATAAACAAACGCGGGTAGTGTTTGAGTTTGAGAATGGCAAGTTATTTTTTAACGACCAAAGGAAATTTGGGTTTATTAAAGTGCTCGAAACGGCAGAAGTGGAAAAAGAGCCGTTTATTATGAGTCTTGCAAAAGAGCCTTGGCAGATGTCCAAGAGTGAGTTATTTGAAATTATGCAGAGGCATAAGAATTCGCCGGTGAAAGCAGTGATTTTGGATCAAAAAAATATTGCGGGGCTCGGAAATATTTATGCCGACGAGGCTTTGTACTATGCAAAAGTTCATCCAGAAACTCGGGCAGGGAAGCTAAACGAAAAGGAAGTGGGACTGATTCTTGAGGGGGCGAGGAAAGTAATGACGGCTTCGATTGATTCGGGTGGCTCGACTATGGCGACTTATGTAAAAGCGGATGGAACAAAGGGTGATTATCTTGAAAAATTTGCGCAAGTTTTTCGTCGTGAAGGGCAAAAATGTGGACGTTGCGGAGGCAAAATTGTTAAAATAAGAGTAGCAGGGCGGGGAACACATATTTGTCCAAAGTGTCAGGAGAAGAAATGATACAGATTTTTTATGGAGATGATAGAGTAAAAACCGAAAAAGCCATCAAAATGGTTTTTGGTGATGATTATGAAGTTTTTGAAGGCGAAAATCTGACGCTTAATGCACTAACTAGTATTTTTATGGGCGCGTCGCTTTTCTCCGAAAAACGTAAAGTTTTGATTAAAGATTTGGGTGAGAACGCGGAATTATTTAAGAGATTGCCGGACTTTGTTAATACTGAAAACGAGGTGATTCTTTGGGAATCGAAATTAGACAAGCGTACTACAACTTATAAGGCGCTTGGCAAAAGCAAGATAAAAACTAAAGAATTTAAACTAGAAGAGAATGTTGATAAAAAGTTGGTGCTTGATGTTTTTGGTACGGCTTTTTATAACGGCGAAAAAGCAGTGAGGATGGTTGAAAAAGTTAAAAACGAACAAGATCCATATATGTTTTTTGGACTGATGGTTAGTCAGGCGGTTTCGAGATTTGAAAGAAATCCAAACGGCGCAAAAGAAAAGAGAGTTCTTAAAGAACTCTCTAATATCGATATGAAGATGAGAACTACTTCTTCTCAGCCTTGGCTTTTGATACAGTCTTTTTTGCTGCAGGTTTCTTCGCTGTAGCAGCTTTGGCGGCTGGTTTTTTGGCTGGAGCTTTAGTTGCAGGAGCTTTTTTGGCAGCTGGTTTTGCTGCAGGTTTGGCGGCTGGTTTTGCGATTTTTGCGGTTTTGGCAAGAGGCTTGCCAGTGGCTTTAGCGATTTTAACTAGAGCAGCTTTGCGGCGAGCAGCAGTGTTTTTCTTGATGAGGCCTTTTTTGACGGCTTTGTCGTATTCGGACTGAGCTTTGGCTAGATTTTCCTGAGTTGGTTTAGCTTTGAAAGCTTTAAAAGCAGCCTTGATGGCTTTTTTGATTTGCTCGTTTTTCTTGTTGCGTTTGACAGATTGGCGAGCAGCCTTTTTGGCAGATTTGATAATCGGCATTAGTTTTCCTATAAAAAATTAAATTATTTAATAACTTTTTGCGATTATACATCATATTATCAAAAAAGTAAAGCACGCCAAGATAAGAAAAAGATAAATTGGGCTTGCATTTTTAAAATACTTATGATAATATAGGGGTGTAAACTGGTAAAAATAAAAATGGCAGAACAAAAAACAGAACAAAAACCTAATATTTCTGAAAAAATTATTTCTCAGATTAATGGTGCTGAAAATATTTTGGTTGCACTTACAAGCGACCCATCAGTAGATGAAATTTCGGCGGCGCTTGGTTTAACTTTGTTCTTAGATAAAATGGGGAAGCATGCCACGGCGATTTATTCTGGGACAACGCCAAATGTTTTGGAATTCTTGCAACCAGAAAAAACTTTTGAACCTAATACGAATAGTTTGCAAGATTTTATTATTGCTCTTAGTAAAGAGAAGGCTGACCATCTTCGCTATAAAGTAGATGGTGATTTTGTAAAGATTTATATTACGCCTTATCGTACAACTTTGTCTGAATCTGATCTTGAGTTTTCGCATGGTGATTTTAATGTCGATCTTATAATTGCGCTTAATGTAATGGCAGCAACCGATCTTGATGGAGCACTTAGGGAGCATGGCAGAATTATGCATGATGCTATGTCAATTAACCTTACAACTAACCCTCCTGGAAAATTTGGTGAAATTGAATGGAGTAACGTGGCAGCCAGTTCCGTGTCTGAAATGGCTGCAGAACTTGCATATGCGCTAAACGATAAAGTTGAAATGGAAAAAGAAACGGCTACGGCATTCCTGACTGGTATCGTAGCTTCTACGAACCGTTTTTCTAATGAAAGAACAAGTAGTGATACGATGATTGTTGCGGCAAAATTGATGGGATCAGGTGCGGATCCGCAACTAATTGCAGCAAATTTGACTGGCGACGAATCAACAAAAAGAGTGAATGGATATGTAAAGACAGGGAATAGTGGTCAGGTTATCTCGAAAGATGAAGCGCCGTCTCAGACTGAGACAAATGATGGAAGCATGACTATTGAAAGAGGGGCACAGGAACAAGCCGCCGATAACGGTCTAGACATAAGAGGTGGGAATGCACCTGAAGCGAGTGCGCCTAGCCGGCCAACTCCAGAAGAGGACCAATTGGCTCAAGTTGCAGAATCGTTGCAGGCTTTTGCGGCACCAACTAGTGGAATGACTGCTCCTGAGCCAACAAATCAGATGAGTATTGAAGGACCTGCTGCTGAGCCAGTAGCTCCGGCTGCTCCTGTTACTGAAACTGGTGAAAAAGATTACGCTAAGATGATCGACGAGGCTTTGGCTGAGCCACTTCCAGGTGATGTAGTGCAACAACCAGAGCAAGTTCAGGCTGCTGATGCTAGCACAGCGCAGTCGATTGCGGTTTCGCCAATGAACACCGTGGGCGGAAATCCGGCAGCTTCGATGGCTCCTGAGGTGCCAGCGAGCCCAGAAGTAAATAATGTTCCAGAAATCCCTTATGATAATGGATTAGTTGATGGTGGGGCACAACCTGCAGCGATGGGGAATGATTCTTATCTTGTAGAAACACCTAAGACAGTTTTGCAACCTCCAACGGAAGCAACTCTACCAATGCCGGATAATAATATGGCTCCACCACCTCCACCACCTGTTGATTTTGCTGCAGCTCAGCCAATGACAGCTCCAATCGAACAGCCTATGGCTACAATGCCAGCTCCGCAACCGGTGATGGATCAACCGATAGCTCAACCAATGGCGGCGCAACCACAGATGGTAGGTGGAATGCCAGCTTTACCGCAAGTCCAGGCAGCGCCACAGCCAGCTCCAGAAGTGCAAGCTCAGCCACAACCAGTGCCTGATGCAGGTGCGTTTCAGATACCTGGGATGTAATATATAAGATTTAATGAATATAATTCTCGTCGTCGCGTCCTCGCGGCCCATCTTCATGGGCGCTCGGCGCTAATCCTCGGCAGCAGCCTCCGGAATGCGACGAGAATTAATTCATTCAAACTTCTCTGGTATAATTGAGATATGGATGAAGATTTTTTGTTGATCGATAAGCCGGCGGGAATGACGTCGTTTGGTGTGGTGGCGCGAGTAAGAAGAGTTTTATCCGAGAAGGCTGGGCACAAAGTGAAAGTGGGGCATACAGGGACACTTGATCCGTTTGCGACCGGGCTTTTAATTCTTCTTATCGGGAAGGGGACTAAGTGCTCAAATGAGTTTTTGAAGCTTGACAAGTGGTATGAGGCGACGATTCGGCTTGGCGCAACTTCTTCAACCGGTGACCCTGAAGGAGAGATTACGGCTACGAAAGATATTATAGAACCTAGCAGTTCGGAAATTGAGAAGGTAGTACAGAGTTTTGTGGGGGAGATTGAACAGAGAGTGCCAAACTTTTCGGCGGTGAAGATTGACGGCGAGAGGGCTTATAAATTGGCGAGAAAAGGGGTGGAAGTGGAGATGCCAGCCAGGAAAGTGCAGGTTTTTCAGATTGATATTTTGGAATATAAATGGCCGGAGCTAAAGATTCGTTGTCATGTTTCGAGTGGGACATATATTAGAACGCTGGGAGAGGACATTGGCAAATCTTTAGGTGTTGGTGGGTACTTAACTGAGCTTCGTCGTATAAAGGTGGGAAAATATGATGTAAAAGATGCGGTGAAATTAGACGATTTTATGCTATTATAAACATAAGTATTTAATAAATGGGAAAGGAATTTTTATGGAGCCAGAAATGGTATTACAAGAGCCAGTAATAGAGCTGGGGAAACAAAGGAAAAGTAAAGCACCTATTGTGGCGACAATCTGCGCTATTTTGGCACTAGCTGGCATAGGGTTTGGCGTGTATGGACTGATGCAAAATAGTAATAAAAATATTGATAACCTTAAGATTGAGATTGAAAATAGCGATGGTACAAAAACAGAGCTAGAAACAGATAAAATTAGTATTTCGAACGATAATAGCACCATTACGATTAAAGATGGTAAGGTAGGAGACTATACGGTTTATAGATATTTAGTGGATAGGTATGTGCTTGCGAGTGGCTTTTTTAATCGCGACACCGTTGTAAAAGCACTTGAAGGAGATTTCAATAATGCGAATTATGAAGCGCTTGTGACTATTGGCTCTCCTGCGGGCGAGGCTATCGCGCCTGCCGAATTAAAAGAAGGAGTTAAAAAGTATTTTGGTAAGGATTCTTTCGATTACGATACATTTAGTTTGGGTTGCATTGAATACAAACTTGATAATAGGTATTATCGTAGTTATGCTGGGGGATGTGGAAGCCCTGCGCGTGTATGGTCAGTTTATTCAATAGACAAAGTTGAAGAAAAAGACAAAGTTTTAAGTGTAGAGATTTCTTATGCTTCGGCTATTGATGGGCCAGAAAATGACTCTTGCTTCGTCTCTTTAGGCGGGGATATTTATAAAGAGAATATAGATTGTAATGAAGCTGGGGCTGAAGTAGCAAAAGAAAAAGCGGAAAAGTATTTTTATGAGCATTCAGATGAATTTGATCATTATACTTTAACATTTAAGAAGGGTGACAGGAATTATTATTTGACTGGAATGGGAAAAGCTGAATAGTCTTTCCTAGAGACGTATTGAAGTTTTCCTAGAGATGTGATATAATCGCCGCTATGATAACAAAAGAGAATAAAGCAAAAGCTATTGCCAAGGTTGCTCGTAACAAAGCAGACGTTGGTTCTCCTGAAGTTCAAGTGGCTATTCTCACAGAACGCATCAAAGAGGTGACGGAACATGTGAAGAATAATAAACATGACTTTATGGCTAAACGCGGACTTATCCAAATGGTAGGGAAGCGCAAGAAATTGCTAAAGTACCTTGAGGTCAACGACTTCGAAAAGTACAAAGCAACAGTAGCAAAGCTTGGACTAAGAAAATAATATTAGAAAAACCGCCTACGGGCGGTTTTTTGATGGCTTTAAAAGGGTTTGGGCCCCTCGGAGAGGGGCCCTGTTGAAAAGGAATGAAATGAAAACAGTGGTGGAGTTTATGCTAAACCTACGACGTATTCGAGTTCGTCAAGGTACTCAGTGATGCGTTCTGCACAGAGCATTGACATCATCTGACAATACCTTGTTTCTGCTTTGCACAGAGCCTCGACATTCGTCGACGGTATCTTTACTTTGCCGGTGTTGGAAAAGAAAAAGTTAATCTTAGTGACGTTTCTATCGCCGTGTGTCTCAGGTCTTGAAACGCTATAAGCGACGCAGACGCCATTTTTCTTGATCAGCTCTTTTTTTGCTTTATGGCAGATGCGAATTAAGGGGTCTGGGCTATCTGGTTTGCCGTTCTTTTTAACAGGTGGAACTTCATCGATAGGGACTATGCCGTCGATGATAATTTCATTTTCGGTAGCTTGAATAATGCGCATTCTTCATTTCTCCTTATAATGTACTCTGACAACAGGGAATAATCAGGCCTGGAGCCAGTCTTTTTATTATAGCATACTTTGGTGATTAAATCAATATGTGATATACTAATAGAGTAAATTAACATTGGGAAGACGGCAGATACAGATTACTTTTTGAAAGTGGCCTATATCTGAGGTTTTCCCAAGAGAAAGGTTTTTTATGGATATAATTAATCCAAGTGGTAAGAAGACTACAGAGGTCTCAACTGATTTTTGTGGCCGTAAACTTACATTAGAAGTTAATCGTGTGGGGTTTAGAACTACTTCGTCTGTACTCGTAAAATACGGCGATACAGTCGTTTTGGGTTCGGTTGTAGTTGGCACGAAGCCAGTTGTACAAGACTTTTTCCCTTTATCAATTGATTATGAAGAAAAATATTATGCAGCAGGAAAAATTTCTGGTTCAAAGTTTATTAAGCGTGAAGGCAAGCCAAGTGATGATGCAGTGCTAATTGGTCGCTTGATCGATCGCCCAATTCGTCCTCTATTTCCTAAGGGTTATCGCCAAGAAGTACAGGTAGTAACCACGGTTCTTTCGATGGATCCTAGCTTCCGCCCAGATGTAGTAGCCATGCTCGCTGCTTCAGCGGCTCTTATGAACGCTGGTGTACCATTTGACGGGCCAGTGGCTGGCCTTAGAATTGGCCGCGTGAATGGGGAATTTAAGGCGTTCCTTAGCCCAGAAGAAAGGGAAAAGTCTGCACTTGATCTCGTGGTGGCCTGTAAAGACGGCAAGGTTGTGATGGTTGAAGCTGGTGCAAAAGAAGTGCCAGAAGAGATGATTATTGAGGCGATGCATTGGGCAGTTGAGAATGTTCAACCTGCGCTTGATTTACAGAGAAAATTAAGAGATATCGTAAAACCTGTAGAACAAGAATATGAGTTAGTTTTGCCTGATGAAGACATTCAGAAGAAGGTTGACGAATGGTGTGATGGCAAGTTTGGCGATAAGGTACGCGGAAATGTGCTTGAGCGCGCTCAGATTCTTGACGATCTTAAATATCAGATGCATGATGAATTTGCTTTGGAGCTTGGTGAGGGTGAAACAGATAACGAAAAAGTTGAATGGTATGATGAGAACTTGCGCGATAAATACAATCAAGCCTTTGAGCTGGCAGTGCATCACGAAGTGCGCCGCTCGATCGTGGAAGACGGCGTTCGTCCAGATGGTCGCAAAACTACAGAGGTGCGTCCACTTTCTTCACAGGTTGGAATTTTGCCAAGAACTCACGGTTCGTCTCTATTTACGCGTGGTGTAACCCAGGCGATGAACATCGTAACACTAGCTCCACTTTCATTTGGACAAGTAGTCGATACGATGGAGAAAACCGATGAAGTGCGCCGCTATATGCATCACTATAATGCGCCAGCTTATACGGTTGGTGAATGTGGAAGAATCGGTTCTCCTGGACGCCGTGAGGTCGGGCACGGATATCTTGCAGAACGCGCATTGATTCCAGTACTTCCAAGTGAGGAAGATTTTCCGTATGCAATTCGCTCGGTAACAGAGATTATGTCTCAGAACGGTTCAACTTCAATGGCTGCAACCTGTTCTTCATGTCTTGCCTTGATGGATGCTGGCGTGCCTCTAATTCGCCCAGTTTCTGGTGTAGCGATGGGTCTTATGGTGGATGTGCCTAAAGGTCAAGATATTACTGCTAAAGATATTGATAAGGCCTATGTGTTGACTGACTTGATGGATGCAGAGGATTTTGCAGGCGATATGGACTTTAAGGTAACTGGTACGACTGAAGGTGTGACGGCGCTTCAGATGGATATGAAAGTGCATGGTCTTCCAGTTGAGATTTTGGAGAAAGCGATTAAACAATCTCATGACGGCAGAATGTTTATTTTGGAACACATGCTTTCGGTGATCCCAGAACCTAGAAAAGAAATTTCGAAGTACGCACCACGTATCGAGAAGTTGATGGTTAACCCAGATAAAATTGGGGCAATTATTGGTAAAGGCGGGGAAACCATTAATAAAATTACCTCTGAAACTGGCGCAATGGTGGACATCGAAGATTCTGGACTTGTGACGGTTTCTGGTAATGATAATGAAGCTATCAAGAAAGCGCTTGATTGGGTGAAATCACTCGTTGAAGAGCCAGAAGTAGGGAAGATTTATGAAGGTACCGTGGTGTCGATTAAGGACTTTGGCGCGTTTGTAAATATTCTTCAAGGTGTTGACGGTATGCTCCACGTTTCTCAAATTTCAGACAAGAGAATTGCTAATGTGGCTGATGTGCTTAAAGTTGGGCAAAAGGTAAGAGTAAGGCTTACTGCGATTGATGATAAGGGAAGATTGTCTTTATCGATGAGAAATTTAGACTAATGCTGTGGTAAGTCACCAGAACAATCTTTTTGAGTTAGCGCTCCGGGGCGCTAGCCCAAGTCTTACTAACTCAAAAAGATATTCTGGTGTTATAGCTAATACTTGATATTCTGATGTGGTATAATAAAAGAAGTTATGGCAAAATCTAGGAGAAATAGTAGAAGAAAGACCAAAGAGGCGCCTAAAAAACACGAACTTCCAGGAGGTTTTTGGCGACAGGTAATTGCTGTTTTGATGGTAGTTATAGCCATTATGCTGGTAATGACTTGGTTTGGTGAGGGTGGAAACTTATTAAATATGATTCATGTTGGCGCAAATAACCTGCTTGGGTATGCAGAGTATTTCTTGCCGTTACTTTTGGCGTATCTAGCGGTAATGATATTTAGAAGTGATGATAATAGGCTTCCAGTGGCAGTCTGGATCGCTTCAATTTTAATGGTCTTCTGGATAGCAGGGATTGCTGGCCTTCCGTCTGAAGGAGAACATCATACCGGTGGGATGCTTGGTACGTGGCTAAACTCTCTAGCTACACAGTTTTTGGATAGGGGTGTAGCAGTGTTTATTTATGTTGTATTAATTTTCATAACTGCGATATTTATTTTACAGATTAGTCCTGCAGCAGTATTTAGGGCGATTGGCGGTCTGCTTAAAGGGACAAAAAAGAACGAAGATGATGAAAACCTCAAAATGGCGCGTGCTGCAGAAAGTAAGGGCGGTAAAGGGCTTGATCTTAGAGTCAATTCTGGGGTGGCGGTATCTGATTCGGTTGCGAAAAAGGGTAAAGTCGCGCCGGTAAAACCGGCAGCAGCGGCTCCAGCGCCAGAGAAAGCTTTGGTGTCGATTAGCGATCCAGATTGGAAAATGCCGTCGATTGATTTGTTAGAGAAAAAACAGTCTCCGGCGGATGCAGGGAATATTCAGCAAAATGCCTATACAATTCAAAATACTCTGGCTGACTTTGGTATTGAAGTCGAGATGGAAGGGGCGAACATTGGACCAAGAGTTACGCAGTATACGATGAAACCGCCAGCAGGGGTGAATTTGTCAAAGATTTTGGCCCATGATAAGGAGTTGGCACTTAGTTTGGCAGTGAAAAAGGTGCGTATTGAGGCGCCGATTCCTGGAACGAGACTCGTTGGCGTGGAAATTCCAAATGTGAAAGCGGCCGATGTGAGACTTCGCTCTATTTTAGAAAGTGACGAATGGAAGGAAGCAACAGATCCATTGACTTTTGCGGTTGGTAAAGACATTTCTGGTAAGGCCGTGGTAGGGAATTTGGCAAAAATGCCACACCTTCTTATCGCTGGTACTACTGGTTCTGGTAAGTCAGTTATGACAAACACGATGATTGTATCTCTTCTTTATCGTAATTCGCCAAGCGACCTTAAACTTATCGTGATTGATCCAAAACAAGTGGAAATGGTGCAATACTCTGATATTCCGCACCTTCTTACGCCGATTATTACAGATACAGGTAAGGCAGTTTCGGCACTTAGGTGGGCAGTAAACGAGATGGAGAGACGCTATAAACTTCTTTCGGAAGAAAGAGTGAAAAATATCGTTGAATACAACAAGAAGATGGAGAGTGGTAAGGGTAAAGTTTCTGTTATGGATGAAGATGGTAATGAGCAAAAGCACGACGGTGGAAAGATGCCATATATCGTGATTGTGGTAGATGAGATGAGTGATCTCATGATGCAGGCAGCAAAGGAGCTAGAGCCTTCGATTGTGCGTGTAGCACAAAAAGGGCGCGCAGCGGGGCTACATTTGGTACTCGCAACACAGAAACCGATCGTAAAGGTGGTAACGGGCTTGATTAAAGGTAACGTGCCGGCTAGGATTTCGTTTGCGGTGCAAAGTACTACTGACTCTATCGTGATGCTTGACCGTGGTGGTGCCGAAAAATTGCTTGGTTCTGGTGATATGTTGATGCTCACAACTGAGATGCAAGGTACGCCAAGGCGTATTCAGGGCGCGTGGGTATCTGATGAGGAAGAAGAAAAGGTGGCAGATTTCTTGAAGATGCAACGACCGCCAGAATATAATGCCGATGTGGTGGCACAGGAAGTAAATATTAGAGGCATTGGGCCGGCTGATGGCGGTTCGATTGGCGATCTTGGCAGAAAATATGATCCAAATGATCCGGTTGTGCGCAAGGCTGTAGAAATCTCACTAGCAAAAGGCCGCTTTTCGACGGCAATGTTGCAAACGTATCTCGGGAAAGGGCATGGTTTTGTGTCCGGTCTTGCAATTTGGTTTGAAGAAATTGGGGTGATTGGCCAGGCAAATGGCAACAAACCAAGAGAAGTTTTGATCTCTTCGATGGAAGAATTTGACCAGCTTGCAAATAGTTAAAATATTTGGTATAATTTTTTGTACAATATTAGCTCAGTAAACGGGCATAGTCCGCGTTTACTTTAACCAAAGGAGTGTGTAATGAAAAATTACGAACTTACTGTTCTATTTCACCCTGATCTAGAGATGAATTTAGAACCAGCCACTACTAAGGTCAAGGAATTGATCGAAGCCAACGGTGGCAAAATCACCAAGGAAACTAACGAAGGGAAGAAGAAGCTTGCTTATTCTATCAATAAACAAGATTTCGCTGTTTATTTCTTCTATGAATTAGAGCTTCCTGCAGCAGCACCAGCAAAAATTTCAAGCGTGCTAAACATCACAGACGAAGTTTTGCGTTATCTGCTCGTAACTGTTGACGAACGCAAAGCCAAACTCGCTGCCAAACGTGGCGAAGATAAAGAAGAAGAAAGCGATAAGGAGGAAGAATAATGCGCGGATTTAGCAAAGCAATCATCACTGGTAATTTAACTCGTGATCCAGAACTTAGAACAACACCAAACGGTTCATCTGTTTGTAGCTTTTCAGTAGCAGTAAATCGTGTTTATCGCGATTCTGCTGGTAACCAACAAGAAGATGTTTCGTTTATCGACTGTTCTGCTTGGGGTAAACTTGGCGAAATGATCGGTCAATATGCCAAAAAAGGTTCTGGTGTGCTTGTCTCTGGTAGACTAGATCAACGCAGCTGGGAAGATAAAAACTCTGGCTCAAAGCGCTCACGTGTCGAAATTGTTGTAGAGGATTTCAACTTCTTAACCGCAAATAACGACCGTGATGGCGGTAAAGCTGTATCCGCAAAGGAAGAACCAGCTGATGTAATCCCAGAAGACGTTCCAGATGAAATTGATCTTTCGGAGATTCCATTCTAAGGAAAAATAAAGGAGAGTTATGAAAAAATTTAAAAATGATGCAAATATCTATTTCGATTATCGCGATGTAAAAACTTTACAACGCTACATTGATGCTTATGGCCGTATTGAGCCAATTGCAAAAACTGGTCTTTCTGCTAAACAACAGAGACAACTTGCTGTTGCAATTAAGCGCGCACGCCATCTAGCACTATTACCGTTTGTCGCTAGCAACTAGGAGCTCATATGTACGGACCAACTGATTTAAAGAAAAATGTGCTTATCACTTTGGATGGACAACCGTACAAGGTGGTGGAATATTCTCAAAAAGTTATGGGTCGTGGTGGCTCGATTGTAAACGTGAAAGTAAAAAATTTGATCACGGGCGCACTTCTTCCAAAGACTTTTAAAGGTCAAGAGAAGATTGAACCAGCCGAAGTTACTACGCGTAAAGTCCAATATCTCTATAAAGACGATGAAAAATTCTATTTCATGGATCCAGAGAGCTTTGAACAATATGAGCTTAGCGCCGATATGGTGGGTGACATGAAAGATTTTATGCGCGATGGCGATGAAATGGATATCCAATTCTACAACGGCACCGCAATTAACTTGGTTTTGCCAAAAAATCTTTGGCTTAAAGTCACCTATACAGAGACGGCAGTTAAGGGCGATACCTCTACTTCTATTACGAAGGATGCAACGCTTGAAACTGGCGTGGTGATTAAAGTTCCAGCATTTATTAAGACAGGCGATATTGTATCAGTGGATACTGAGACCTATGCATACAGGGAACGCAAAAAATAGCCTAGTTAGTAGGGCAGGAGAAAAGCTTGCGGGGGCGGCGCAGGCTTTTTCTTATGATTTTCGCGGCAAAACAGTGCTTGATATTGGTTCTTCGACAGGTGGTTTTACGGAAGTTGCTTTAAAAATGGGAGCAGAGCGAATTTTTGCAGTTGAAAAAGGTACAAAGCAGATGAAAGCTCCGCTTCGTTTTGATCCTAAAATTTCGCTTTATGAAAAGACGGATATTTTTGATACGGCGGTGTCGGAAAAAGATTTTTTAGTAGGAGATGAGAAAAAACAGGAAACTAGAAAGTCTCTTTTTGATACTATTGTGGCGGATGTTTCGTTTGTGAGCTTGACAAAAGTACTTGCTTATGCTAAAATGTATTTAGCATGTCGCGAGACGGACTTCTTAGTTATGTTGAAACCGCAATTTGAAGCGGACGAAAAACAGTTAAATAGAGGTGTAGTGAAAAACGAGAAAATTAGACGAGAAATAATTTTTTCGTTTGAAAAGTGGCTAAAAAGCCATGGATTTTTGATCGTTAAAAAACGAGATAATACGCTCGCAGGAAAAAACGGTAATGTTGAGCGATTTTATTGGTTAAAAATCGCAAAATAATTGTTGACCTTGATTAAACTTATGTTTATAATATAGGGTATGAACTTATTACATGGTGTGGGCGATTTCTTTGCACTAGATATCGGAACTAGTTCGCTGAGGTTAGTGCAGCTTTCTGGTGATGCTAAGAGGGGCTGGTCTTTACAGCGCTATGCGTATGTGCCAGTTGATCCAGGAGTGATTCAAGATAGTAGTGATTTGGGAAAGAAGAAATTAGGTGAAATTATTTTGGGCGCAATTGAACAATCTGGAATTAGGACAAAAAATGTAGCAATTGGTATGCCGGCGGAAAAAACCTATACGGCAATTATTGAAGTGCCAAATCAATCTGAGAAGGAGCTAGATAAAACTATTAAGTATGAATTAGATCAGTACATTCCAATGGCAGCTGATGAAGCCAAGGCGGATTATGCACTTTTAGGTGTTAGTCCAAATGATCCATCCAAGGCGGAAGTTTTGATTTCTTCTACGGCGATTGAATATGCTGAGCAGAGGATGGAAATGGTTGAGTCTTTGGGACTTAATGTGATTGCACAGGAGCCTGAGTCTTTGGCGATGGCACGCGCTTTGATGCCGGTGGATGCGATGGATGCAAGAATGATTGTGGATCTTGGCGAAAAAGCAACAGACCTTGCAGTTGTTTATAAGGGTGCACCAAGACTTATTCGTTCAGTGGCGGGCGGTATGACCTCGCTTGTGAGAACTGTGGCTTCTACTTTGAATGTTAAGGAAGATCAAGCTAGACAATTTATCATGAAATTTGGTTTGGCACAGGATAAGGTGGAGGGGCAAGTGTTTAAAGCGCTTGACTCGGTACTTGAAAACTTTGCATCTGAACTTTCTCGATCGGTGAGATTTTTCCAACAGAAATATGTCAATGTGAAGGTGGGCGGGATTGTGCTTTCTGGTTTTGCTGGGGCAATTCCATTTATGGCAGAATATATTGAAGCAAAAACTGGTGTGCCAAGTATTCAAGGTAATCCGTGGCAATTAGTGAGAGTTAGCCCAGATCAGCAAAAAGCGCTGCTTAGTGTTGCGAGTGAGTTTGCGGTAGTAATCGGACTTGCAGAGAGGAGCAATGAAAGATAATGTATGAGATAAATTTAGTACCAGATATTAAAGACCAGATGATTAAAGCGCAAAGGGTGCGCAACTTCATATTTTTCATTTGTATTGTGGTGTCGGCGGCCGCGGTGGGTGTAGTTTTGCTTCTTTTGGTAGTGAAAGGCGCTCAGGATATTAAACTGTCTGGGCAGGATAAGAAGCTGGAACAGATGAGTTTAAAAGTCAACTCGTATAAGGATTTAAATGAATTGTTGACTTTACAAAACCAATTAAACAAGATTGATGAAATTAGCCAGAACAGAAAGGTATTCTCAAGAGTGTTTAGCATTATTAGTACACTTTTGCCAACGAGTGCGGATAAGATTACCATTTCAGAACTGAATGTTAATTTAGGAGAGAACACATTGACTATTGACGGTCAGGCGGATGCAGGAGAGCAGCCAGATATTGATTTCCGTGTTCTTGAGACGTTTAAGAAAAATGTTTCTGTTATGAAATATGATTATGGTAGGTTTGTCGACAAAAACAATAACGAAATACCTACGAGATGCATCATTGAGTCTGACGAGAACGGGAATATATATAGAGATGGTAGTAGTGTTATAGTTTATTGGGATCGTGAAAAAAAAGGCTGTGACCCGTCTCGCAATGATGATGAAAAAGAAGAAACGAATGGTGAGGTCGCATTAGAGAGCGAAAACGATGAGAATACTGGTGTTACGGAAAAAAGCGAAATGGAAGTTATTTATCGTACTCCGAATTTTAACGAATGGTATGGTAATGGATATATGAAAACTGATGGCACAATTGAAAATATCCCGCATTTCGAGAGTAAATGTATTACATATACTGGTACGGGCGGTACTAAGGTAAAAGATATAAAATGGATTGTTAATAATAAATGTGATCTTGCAGTGGGCGATATTATTGTTATAGATGAGGATGAGACAACGAATGCAAGAGATGAAAATGGGAAATTAGTACTCAGATTTAGAGCTACAATTTATTTGAACGAAGATGTACTTTCTTTCCAAAATAAACACATGGTAGCGGTTGGGCCTTCCGGTAGACAAAACATGACCGACTCATATTTGCAGATTGGTGGAATGTTCGGAAAACGGGCTTCGGATTGCGCCGAGAATGATACGGAATGTTTAAATAATCAGAAGAAATCATAAGGAGAATGATATGGCACAAGAGGTAGCGATAGGAAAGAGACTAAAGATATCTAAGGCGCAGCAAAATATGCTTCTTGCGGTTGCGGGGGCATCAATTGTGCTTGGCGTGGGTATTGTTTTTTCGATATGGCTGATAAAATATATTTTCTTTAATATGAAAGTAATTGATGCTAAGGATGTTGCAATTTCAGAGTATAATGAGGTGATTAAAGTTACTGGGGCATGCAAGACACCAGCGGCGAGTAGTGGACTTTATTCTGACACTGAAATTGAAAACTGCGATCCAAATAACGATCCTTCTACCGATGAGAATACTTTGAGGTATAAAATATTGGCTGAAATGGCAAAGAATAATGATTTGGAGTCAGTTGCGCGTGAAGGTGTACCACGTTGTTATGATGATAATGGCGATAGGATGAGCTATGATTATATTTATGAGCAATATGAGAAAGCTGAAAGTGACGAGATAAAGGAGTGGTGGCTAGACACTATCAGAAGTTGTTCGGCGTTGCGCGTGATTCCGGATGCTTTGCCTTCAGTCGAAAATGATGAAGCATTACTCGCTAGCTTAAACCAATTGTTCATTTATTCTGGTTGGGAACCAGAATCTTTGAGTCGCGGTCAGAATGAAGAAATTAGTGAAGAGTTGATAATCGAAGGACTTAATACTATTCCTGTTTCTCTTTCTTTAAAGACGAATAGTAGAACGATACTAAATGTTTTAGGGAAAATTGAGCGATCGATTCGTGAATTCGCAATTAATAAGGCATCGGTCAAATGGGAAAGTGAGGGTACGCTTGAGCTAGAGGCTGACGCTATGGCATATTATATTGACCCAACCACCATTGAAGAAGAGACTAGGGAAGTAAGAGCTTCAAGCGGAAGGAGAAGTCAATGAAACAATCAGATCTTATAACTGTGGTGATGATAGCAGTAATAGGCGCAATAGCTGCGTTTGCGTTGGTGAATCTGATGCTTGGGAACCCCGATGATTTAGTTGTCGAGTACAAATCTGTATCTAGTGTTGACAATTCTTTAACAGAGCCAGATCCAGAAGTATTTAATTATGGTTCTATCAATCCAACGGTAGAAATTGTGATAGGTAATTGTAAAGATCTCGATGGCGATGGCAGTATTAGTGAAGAAGAACAAACTAAGTGCGATAATGATGAGAAGCATAATCCGGAAGATCCTGATAATCCGGAGCCAACACCTGAGCCTGAACCGACACCGGAGCCGGAGCCAACACCTGTGGGAGAATAATGTGAGATGGCGCTCCTAGCGAAAGAGGCACAAGAAAGAGTAGTGAACCTCATTGTAGATGAGGGCTTAGCTGATTATGAAGCCGTGCAAATGGTTGAGGCTGAAGCGGCGCAAATGAATCAACCGACTTTAGCGTCGTTGGTAGCAAAGAAGATTGTAAATGATGAGATAGTGGCTCATGCGACCGCTATTGTGATGGGCGTTCCGTATGTAAACTTGCGTGGCGTAAAAATGGATCAGGAAGATCTTTTGGGGTTACCACAAGAAGTTGCAGAACGAAACATGATGGTGTCGCTCGGAGAGAGAGACGGAAAACTTGTAGTGGCGATGCTTGATGTGACGAACATCCAGGCAACGGATTATCTTTCTACTTTGACGCATAAGACTATTCGAGCAGTGATGAGTTCCGAAGAGGGAATTAGATCGGTTCTAGATCAATATAAGGCAGACTTTTCTGGTGTCAAACAGGCGGTTAAACAGACTAAAACTGAGGAAGAGATTGAGAGGCAAAATGCTGATGTTAAGACGATTACGCAAGATTCGCCGATTTCTAAAGCTCTTACTCAGATTTTGGATTATGCAGCCAAATCAAAAGCTTCGGATATTCATATTGAACCGCTTGAGGGATCGCTCGTTATTAGATGTCGTGTAGATGGTGTTCTCAGACAGATTATGGAGCTTCCAAAAGCGATTGAGCCAGCTTTGGTTTCTAGAATCAAGATTTTGTCGAATTTAAAGATTGATGAACACCGTATCCCACAAGACGGTCAGTTTACGGTGATGGTGGGAGATCAAGAGATTGACCTTCGTATTGCAATTTCGCCAGTGGTTTGGGGCGAGCAAGTAGTGATTCGTCTTCTTGATAAGACTGGTACAACGATGGAAGTTGAAAAGATGGGTATGACAGGACGTGCACTTAAGGATGTAATTAATGGGATTAGCAAGCCGAATGGGATGATTTTAACTTCTGGTCCTACAGGTTCTGGTAAGTCCACGACGCTTTATGCACTAATTAAGAAGATCAAGAGCGAAGAAATTAATATTGTTACACTTGAGGATCCAGTAGAGTATAAAATGGATGGAGTTAACCAGATCCAGGTTAATGTGGATGCGGGTTTGACGTTCGCTTCTGGACTTCGTTCGATTTTGCGTCAAGACCCTGACGTAGTAATGGTAGGTGAGATTCGTGACTCTGAAACGGCAAATTTGGCGGTGCAAGCGGCGCTTACGGGCCACTTGGTGTTTTCGACGCTCCACACGAACTCTGCAGCTGGTATTTTGCCACGTCTTCTCGAGATGGGTATTGAGCCGTTTTTGATTGCCTCTACGCTTAATACGGTGATTGGCCAGAGGTTGGTAAGGCGTGTAGCCGAGAAACGGGAAACGTATCAATCTTCTGATTTTGAAACACAAGAAATCATGTCTGTACTTGGGGATATTTTGCCAAAGGATCCAAAGGACGTGGCTACTATTAGTGATAATTTAGGATATCCTGGGTTACCACTTGCTGGTCAGAGGTCTTATACTTTGGTAAAGGGTATTGATACGAAGGATACTCCAGGTGGATATGCTGGACGTGCTGGTCTTTATGAAACAATTGAAGTAGATGAGGATATTCAGAAGTTGATTGTGGCGCATGCAACGGCCGGAGAAATTATGAAGGTAGCAAAACTTAAGGGAACAGTTACAATGCGTCAAGATGGAATGCTGAAGGCGCTGTCGGGTATTACAACTATAGATGAAGTTAATAGGGTGGCTAGTGATTTGGCTTAAAAAATAATAATAGTTATGGTAAAATAGAAATATGGAAAACAGTGGGCAGACTCTAAGAATTGAAACTTTGTTGGAAGAATGCGTAAAACGCAATGCTTCAGATCTTCATCTTCAGGTGGGGCTTTCTCCAATTTTGAGGGTTGATGGTGCGCTTACGCCAGTTCCTGGTACACCAAAGCTAAACAATGCGATGATTGAATCGTTAGTTTTTGCAACGCTGGATGAAAATCAGCAAAAGATTTTGATAAAAGATAAAGAGTTTGATTATTCTTTTGAATTTGGCGATTTAGCACGTTTTCGCGTGAATGCTTTTCATGAGAGAGGGAATCTTGCGGCGGCGTTTCGTTTGATTCCAAATAAAATTCAGAATATCGCTGAGCTTGGGATGCCACCAGTTGTAGAATCTTTTGCAGATTATCCGCGTGGGTTAGTGCTTGTGACTGGCCCTACAGGTTCTGGTAAGTCTACGACGCTTGCAGCGCTTGTCGATAAAATTAATAGGGAAAAAGCAACTCATATCATTACAATTGAAGACCCGATTGAGTTTACGCACAAGTCACAGAGATCGGTAGTGGTGCAGCGTGAAGTACATTATGATACCTATTCATTCTCGATGGCGCTTAGATCTGCGCTTCGTGAAGATCCAGATGTGGTGCTTATTGGTGAGATGCGCGATCTCGAAACGATTTCGGCGGCGATTACGATTGCTGAGACTGGCCACTTGGTATTTGCTACACTCCATACAAACTCGGCAGCTCAGTCGATTGATCGTATGATTGACGTTTTTCCGGCCCACCAACAGCCGCAGGTACGCTCGCAGCTTGCAAATATTTTGATGGCAATTTGTTCGCAGAGGTTAATACCGGCGATTAACGGTGGTCGTGTAGTGGCGGCAGAGATTATGGTAGCAAATCCAGCAGTTAGATCTTTAATTCGCGATGGTAAATCACATCAGCTTGATACGGTAATTCAGACTGGGGCAAGCCAAGGAATGCAGACAATGGATCGCACACTTGTGAAAATGGTACAGGCCGGTACGATTTCTTATGAAGATGCTAAAGATTACGCGGTTGATTTGGCGGAATTTGAAAGGTTGATGAAGGGTTAATTATGAAAAGATTTAACTATAGAGCAAAAGATTCAAAGACTGGCAAAATTGTTAAGGGTAGTGTTCAGGCTGAAAGTGAACGTGCAGCAGGGAAATTGCTTTTAGATCAGGGCTATATGCCGGAGAAAATTGTCGATGAGAATGCAGACGGATTATTATCTAAGGCAAAAAGTAAAGTTCCGTCAAAGGACAGGATTATTTTCACGCGTCAATTTGCAACGCTTATAGGTGCAGGGTTGCCACTTTCTAACAGTTTGCAGACGATTCTAGAGCAAACTGCGTCGAAACCTATGAAGGCTGTAATTGAAGATCTTTTGGCAAGCGTAGAAGCTGGTAAATCGCTTAGCGATGCTTGTAAAAAACATCCAGATGTTTTTAATAACGTGTATCAATCTTTGGTTGCCGCAGGTGAGATGAGCGGTACTCTAGATGTTGCTTTGGAGCGTTTAGCAAATCAGCAGGAAAAGGATGCGGCAATGCTTTCTAAAATTAGAGGAGCAATGGTTTATCCGGCAATTATTTTCTTGGTGATTATTGCAGTGTTAGTGTTTATGATGGTAGCTGTGGTGCCTCAAGTAAAGAGTCTTTATGCGGATATGGGGCAGGAATTGCCTGGGCTTACGGCTTTTCTAGTTCAACTAGTAGATTTCTTTGGCCAATTTTGGTGGCTGGTACTTATTATAATTGGCGCGATTGTTTGGGGCTTCTTGAGTTTTCGCAAGACAACTACTGGTATTAAAACGTTTGCAACGGTTAAATTGAATGTGCCAATTTTTAAGAAGATGTTCCAGAGGCTTTATATGTCACGTCTTGCAAGGACGATGGAAATGCTTTTGTCTACAGGGGTGTCGATGCTTGATTCAATGAGTATTTCGGCTAAAGCTACGAGTAATGTGGTAGTAGAAGAGCAGGTGATGATAGCGGCGGAAAAGGTAAAGGCTGGTAAACCACTAAGTGAAGCTTTAAAGGGAAGAGATTATATTTTGCCGCTTGTGCCACAGATGGCGTCGATTGGTGAAGAGTCTGGTAAAATTGATGAGATGCTAGGGAAAGCCGCTACGGTGTACGAAAATGAGCTAGATGAGCTGATCGCAAATATTTCTACAATGATTGAACCGATTTTGATGGTGGTGATGGCGGGATTGATCGGTATAGTAATCGGTGGTACACTGCTACCAATTTACTCCTTGGTGAGCTCAGTGAAATAGTGTTTTCGTTGTTGAATAGCTTTTTGTTGTCTATGATGTTGTGTCGTGAATGGAAATTAGTCAGTTTAGTGATATTTTTGTATTATATGAACGTATGATGTTGATAATTTAGTCTACAAAAATCCTCCCATATAGGGAGGATTTATTGGTCGGGATTTGCTAGCTATTGTCGCCACAATAGATACCGGCGCCCTCTAGCTTATAAAGAACTGCGTAATTACGATTTCCTTTTTTGTATGATACTACACCCTCAGATCCATCTTTACACTTTGCATTTATCATAATATATACTTTATGTCCGCTACCTTCAAATGTGGTACCACTACTTATCTGAGTTTTTTCGGCGCTAATCGATATTGGAGTTTGAACTTCGTAATTATTGCCATCTGGATCCACAAATGTGTCGCCACCCGTCGTTAGGTAATTGTTCACTAATGTATTTTTTGAAGTTGCATCTGTAGGGATTTTGCCGTTGTTATTTGATTGATAAGCTGTTATTGCGCTCATGAGCCTAGACATGTCATCGCGTCTTTGAGTGTCTCTCTGGCTCCTTTGTAGAGCTGGAAGAGCAATGAACACCATTAAGAAGATAAGCCCAGCAATAGCAAGCACAAGCACAACCTCAATGATGGTGAAACCCTTCATCGTATTAGTTTGACGTTTTTGCATTATTGTTCCTTTCTTTGCTCGCTAATCTCTTAGCGGCGCTTTAAAATTATGCTTAATATAAGCATAAACTAAAAAATTTTTTTTTGCAAGAGTTTTGCTAGGGAAAATGCGGTTTTTATTTTACGATCCAGATGTTAGGATCAAGATCTAAACTATTTGTTGGAGAGTCGATTTTATTGGCGTGTGTAAAGCAGTCGGTGTCTTTGTCCTCATAATAGAGACGATATATGATGTACGGTGGGTGGCTGAGACGACTTGTGGTGCTATCTTCGTCTTTTTTCAAACATGCTGGTTCGGTTGGCGGATATTGTTCGTTGAATGACCAGCATCCGTAAAAGGTCAAAGCGTGCATTATAGAAAGCATATTTTTGGTTATAATTACTATTACTTTTGCGTCTTGGTGAGTTAATTCCAGTAGACTATCTGCTTGCTCATTTGTAAAACTGTGTTCTGAGGTTAGAACACTTTTTGCCTCATCTTTAGGCATGACGAGGATTTGTTTTAATAATCTTGAGCCATTTGCGTAATCGCCGACGATGGATTTGGCGAGCTCTGGTGCTTGGAGGTTAGAGTTTGCGAGCATCTTGAAAATTCTAGAAGATAATAGTTCGTCTTCTGTTAAGAAAGCGTTTGCGAGCCAATAATAAACGTGGCTATCATATGTCCCGCCATCGGCAAGGACTTTTAGGTTGGTGCCATATTCATAATAATAGCCGTAATCCCACCACGAGGCGATAGTATAATCGTTGTCGATGTTTTCGTTTATCCACGAATTAGTCGTTGTCAATGAGTCGTCAACTGACGGGACAGTGCCTTCTGGAACGGCGTAGCTCCTGAAACTTGGGAGGCAAACTAAAACCCAAACGAGCAAGAGGATAATTTTACCGCGCCAGGATGTATGAATTTTCTCGTATAGGATACCTAGTCCGATTCCGGCAAGCAAAGCAGCTGGAATAGCCGCATTTTTAATGAATCTCATGCCGAAACTAGAACTTACGGTCCCAACCAAAAGCCAGATTATAAGAATGGTGCTTGTGAGAAATAGCGGATCGGTTTTTTGATTGTGATTTTTTAAGAATGTGAAATTTTTTTGGGCAAATAAGATAATAATTACGCCTAGAGTAATTACTAGGGGAAATGCACCTAACGAATTGACGATGCCACATGGTACGGTATCAAAAATATGGAAGACATCACCTGAGTATAATGGACAAGAGTTGAGCTCGGAAACATAAGCGCCTGGGCTTGGAAAACCTGTACCGCCGCTAATTGTGAGTGCTGCTATATTAATTATTGATCTAAGATGATCGTGCATTATGAGCGAAGTTAGTATCAGTAAAAGAGGGAATATTAATGCGATTTTGAATTCACTATGCGAAAAGGATGGTTTAAGTTTAAACTTGTTTTTGATGAGTATGGTTAAGATGGTTATTAAGCTGATAAAAATTGCAATTATGGCGTAAATAAAACTGCTTTCCCAAGTAAAGGCTAAAAGGAGAAAGCTCAAAGTGGCAATGAATAAACAAGCAAGGCTTTTTTTGCGGTTTTTTGTTTCAATGGCTATGATGTACGAACATAACATAGTTGTTGGTAAAAGGGTTAATAAGATATCGGTGTCGAAACGTGTTGCCATGGTAAAGCCTACAAGGATTGGGCTAGTGCCAAGTAATATTGCGGCGGTGAAACCACCGAAGCGATTGGTTTTTCTTTTGACAAAAATGTATGCTGGTATACAGGAAAGGGCAAAGATAAATGGGCCAATATAACAGATTAGAGTTTCCAAGGAGATATGCGTGAGAGGATTGAGTAGTTTATATGTAGTGACAGTCGTAAATGGCAAAAGGTTGTAGTTTCCAAAATTTGAGAAAAGTGATGGCTCCTGGTTCAAGTCAAAGGCTTGTTTGGCGTAGAAATAAGAATCTGGATCGTATAAGTATGGGTTGCCTTCTTCTGTATGAAGTCCATCAATGAATTCTTGGCTAAGCTCTTTCGGAGCGGCAATGGAACGGTATTTTTCGAGATTATCGAATGCGGACGGGAGGCGGACTAAAACAGCTACAGTCATAGCAATAATAATTAAGATTATATCTAATATGTAGCGCTTTTTAACCTCCATATATGTGTAGATTATAGCACACGGATGATGATGGTTATGGTATTATATATTTATGGATGTAGATACTAGTATGAACATCATGATTTTGATTTTTCTTTTCATAATGGGTTCAGTTGTGGGATCGTTTGCTTGTTGCCAAGCTTGGCGTTGGCGCTATAAGATTGAGAAAAACAAGGATTTAGGAAAAAGATCTATTTGTTTGCACTGTAAATATCAGCTGAAATGGTATGACAATATTCCGGTGGTCTCGTGGCTATTTCTTCGGGGAAAATGCCGCAAGTGTCACAAACCAATTGGTGCGGCAGAGATTTTGAGTGAAGTTGGTATGGGTGCAGCGTTCACGCTGGCAGGTTGGGCCTATCTAATTCCTATTATTAACAACTGGGATATTTTGCTTTCGATTGATGCGGCGGCAATTTATCTGAAGCTCGGAGAGATGGTGGGGGTATTGGCGATTTTGGTGGTGATGGGGATCTTGGCGGTTTATGACGCAAAGTGGGGGGAACTGCCGGTGTCGCTTTTGATTGTTTCTAATATTCTTGGTGCGGCGATTTTGGCTTGTAAAGAGGTAAGACTTTATATAACTGGCGAAGATTGGATTGGGGGGCTTTATAGTGCTGGTTTTGGCGTAGTAATTCTAGCTGGAGTATGCTGTATGATTTACAAAGTTTCACATGAGCGGCTGATGGGCGGGGGAGACTGGATTTTAGCACTTGCGATTGCATTGGCAATAGGTGACTGGTGGTTATCACTTTGGGCAATGTTCCTTGCAAATCTTCTTGGCGATTTGATAATGCTCCCAACGGTTATTAGCACTAAAAACAGCGTACTACACTTTGGGCCGTTCCTAGTGATGGCTTATATTATGGTATTTGTGCTAGGCAATGCCTTGCCGGTTTTGATTACAATTGACTTTCTGGGCTTTTAATTGGTTTCGGAATGGAATTTTTCGTGCACCTCTCGGAGGTGTTGGTCGGTGACGTGGGTATAGATTTGAGTGGTGGCAATATTAGAGTGACCAAGGAGGGCTTGGACGGAGCGGAGATCGGCGCCGTTAATTAAGAGATCGGTGGCAAAGGAATGACGCATGGTGTGTGGGGTAACATGCTTGGTGATGCCGGCAAGTTTGGCATATTTCTCGACTAAGCGTTCGACGGAGCGAGCGGTGATACGGCGATAATCGCCAGAGGTATCTAAGGTATTTAGATTACGACTGTTATTGAGAAAGAGGGCAGGTAATGCATCATGACGAGCGGCAAGATAGTCTTTAATGCGGTCAGCGGCAGCTTTGCTGATAAAAATCGGACGGTCTTTATTGCCTTTACCACGTACGACAAATTCGCGGCGCTCGAGATTAATGGAGTCGCGATTTAGTTTAACAAGTTCGGAAACACGGAGTCCACCAGAGAAGAGCAGCTCGATAATGGCACGGTCTCTGAGGCCACTTTCGGTATCCTCGGGGATGACTTCGAGAATGCGCTCAATCTCGTCATAATGTAAAAAGGTAACTTGTTTTCTCGTAACTTTAGGAAGATCGATCAGAGAATGATCAAGAGATCTGATGTTCCTACGAGGAAGATATTTAAGAAAGCCACGGATGGCGATAAGGTGGTAAGCTTGGGTAATAGGGGCGAGCCTTTGATTATTTTTGGCGCTAACCTCGCGGTTTAAGGCAATGCGGAATTTGCGCATTAGTTCCATGGTGATGTCTTTTGGTTCTAAGCTTTTTCCTAAAATATCTTCGCAAAGAAGGTTGAAATGTTCGAGATAATAGCGGTAGTTTTCGATGGTTTTAGGCAGACAACCGCGCTCAATCTCTAAATATTCAAGATAATCTTCGATGAGATCAGAAACATACATAAGTTTATTATAGCATGATACAAATCTGTAATTTGTGATATAATGCCTAAAAAGGAGAATCTAAATGGGAAAAGAAAAAGATTTAATTCAGAGAAGCCTAGTGGTTTGCAAGCCAGACGCCGTGCAACGTGGCATTGTAGGCGAAATTTTACAACGCTTTGAGCGTGTGGGCCTCAAGATTGTTGGTATGAAGATGGTAATGCCAGATGAAGACCACTATCGTGCACACTACGAAGAAATCGGTAAAATGATTACTCGCCGTGGGGAAGAGGCATTTCGATATAACCTCAGCTATATGACCACTGGTCCAGTGATCGCCATGGTGCTAGAAGGGGTAGAAGCAGTTGCGCTCGTTCGCAAGATTGTTGGCCCAACCGAGCCAAAATCCGCAGAAATGGGTACGATCCGTGGTGATTATTCGCACATGAGCTTTGGTTACTCTGATGCTAAGGGAATTGGTGTGCCTAATTTGGTTCATGCCAGTGGCAACGTAGAGGAAGCCAAGAAGGAAATCAAGCTCTGGTTCTCTGATGATCAGCTTTACGATTACTCTGATCTTAGCGAAAAATATACAAGATAAAAAATTTGTTCAAAGATGAGCGGGCTGCACGGCCCGCTTTTTGACAAAAAATGTTTTGCATGCTATAATTATAGGGTAGAGTGAGCTGTTGCTCTATGTATTTTGAAATCGTGTTAGTTTTGTTCATTGGTTTTTGGAGGTGGTTTAATGCTTAATATTAAGGTAAAAAAACTCGAGGAACTTGATGGTTTTGATCCAGACTTCTTCTTGGCCGATCCGCTTGAGATAAAGCTTGATAGCGCATTCTCGGACGAGCTTATTCGCAAGGCGGCTAAAAAGGTAGAAGAAGAAGGAGTGAATGGTATTTGTGTAGCTATTATCAAAGATGAGCATGGTGATTTTGCCGTTTCCATTCCTTGCAGTGGGGGAAGAGCACATAGATTTGTGTTCTTTAATGCGGTTCTATGCGATCCGCTCGACGGTGAAATACGTGCCATTGTTAACGATCCTGAGAACCAGGATGATTTGATCTTTGATGAGTTTCTCAAATGCGAACAGGGGTATTATTTTTAGCTAACACGATTTTCTGATCTCCTAGCCAGGCTAGGAGATTTTGCTATCTTTAGGGGTGGTTATTATTGACAAATTTAAGCATGTGTGCTATAATTAATAGATAGGGTTTTCGTATTATAACCCCAGTACTTTTTGAGTTTGTTTAGTCTGGAGTACCTCTGTAAGTATGTTTCTGTAGCTCGTTTTGTCCATTTGGTGGGTAAAACGAGCTACGGAAATCGTTATCCGTGCTCTTATTCTTATGGCACCCGCGGCCAAGAATTGCGGGAGAACATGGAGGATTAATTTATGAAAAGGTACCCAATGTTTAAGGTCTATTGCCCAGATTTTTTTCAATTTGCGGGCAATAATCAGAAAACCGCGCTGAGAGTTCACATTATCTATGATGAGGAACAGGCAAAGCTGGTGTTCAGAAGTAATCGTGCGCTTGAGGACGAACCGATTATCATGAATTGCTCGTCGCGTCTGATTGAGGTCTACTGTGCGATGGTTGCTGTCGCCGTTAAGAGGTTGAGATGGATGAGAAATTATCCGTCTGGGATGAAAGCTCCAACGGCGGAACGAGCAGGTGTTATTGATGGACGACAGGTTGCCCATATTGTGAATTTTGACACCGGGATGGTTGATCAAATGGCGCTCGACCGTGAGCAGGTCAGATCTGCGTGCAGATTCCTGAATCCTCAGGAAAATGTCTACTGGGAAAGGATCATGCAGCACGTGTCTGTTACCAGATGTGAGGACTTCATTGAACTTGAGGACAACGAACAAGCGTCTTTGCTTGAAGAGGCTCGTAAAGCGCTCGAGAACTTGACTCCGGATATCAGTGGCGAAAACCTGACTTATCGAATTGATCTGAATAATCTTTCGTTCGCGCCGAATTTGGCGTGGAAAGCATGGGCAATTCAAAATGCTCATAGAGGTGATTCGCGTTTTTATCGGACAGCCTTCGAGTGTGACTACGTTGGTGCAAAAATGCGTATTACATGGAAAGATGAAACAAGAGCCATAAAAGAATTGCCGAGGCTTAGGAGCAACTATTTCTCGAATATGAGGAAATCATCGCATAAGCTGCTTTCTGACTGATCCTTAGGACTAAACAAATTTTCCCCCGATTGCTTGCAACCGGGGGAATTTCTTTTGCTAGATTGGTGACCCGGGTGCGAGGACGCTCGCTAAAGCTCGCTACCCACCTTCGGTGGGCGAACGGCGTTCGCCTCACATCCAGAATATACAGATAATAAAAGAAACCCCTACGGGGTTTATTTTATTTTCTGGTGACCCGGGTGCGAGTCGAACGCACAACCTCTTCCTTAGGACGGAATTGCTCTATCCATTGAGCCACCGGGCCATAGCCCTATAATTATACCATAATATGCTATAATGGAATTATGAGCCGTGCGCAATTTGATGGGCAAAGGGAGGGAGAAAAAGTTGAAATCGTCTTTAGAAGGCACGTTTTGACGGCCAGAAGAGGGTTTTTGTGGTGTTTTTTGATGATTGCCTTGGGTTTTGTGCCGATGTTGCTTTGGTCAAATGAGCCGATGATGTTTTGGGTATTTTTGGGCTTTGTGGCGTTGGGAGTATTAGGGCTAATCTACGCTTACGTGTTGTGGTATTTTTCGATTTATATTGTGACGAATGAGAGAATTCGGCAAATTGCGCAAAGGGGTATTTTTAAGAAGACGGTAGTCGACCTTGGGCTCGATAAGATTCAAAGCGTATCTTGCGATATACCGGGTTTTAGAGGGAGTATGTTTGGTTATGGTACTCTTTTGATCCAAACTGGCGTTGGGGATTTAACCATTAGTTCGGTGGCGCACCCGGAAGAAATCTATAATAATTTGCAGAATTTAATAGGAAAGGTAAAATGAAAAAATTTGGCAAATCAAAGAGTAAAGAGAAATCTTTAGTAAAACAGAGCGAAGATATGAAAAAGACAGAACGCGAAAAAGTTGATGAACGTCGCGAAGAAGTATTGGCAAGGGGTCGAAAGTTTAAATATCCTTTGCAATATTCCAAGCACAAACTAGTTTTTAATACAATTATTATAGCTGTGGTTGCGGTTGCGTTAATAACTGTAGCGGGATGGTTTGCGCTTTATAAGATGCAGAGCTCGGCGGATGTTCTGTATCGTGTTACGAATATTTTGCCTTTGTCCGTAGCAAAAGTAGACGGAAAGGATGTGCGATTCTCGGATTATTTGATGATTTTTAGAAGCAGTATTAAACCGGCGGGGCAAGATGTTGATTCAGACGAATTAAGTAAAGAATATTATAAGAGAATTGCATTAAACAATGCTGAGGAATACACCTATGCTTTGAAACTCGCGGACGAACTTGGTATAGAGGTGACTAATGAAGAAGTAGCAGAGCTTTTTGCTAAGCATCGTAAAACAGATGGAATTGAACGAAGCGAAGAGAGTTTTTTGAAGGTTCTTCAGGATAATTTCGGTTTGTCGAAGTCTGAATATGAGAGAATGTTGTACTTGTCATTGGTAAAAATGAAAGTTGAGGAAGAGATTGATGAACATGCAAAAGAGCTAACGAAGAAGGTTGAAAAAATGTTAAATGAAAATGGTGGGAATATGGGTGCCGTGGCCGAGGCGCTGGGAGGAGAAGTCTTCTATGAAGACACAGGCGGAATGACTGATAGTAGACGCATTGATGGGGGAAAGACTAGCATGGCTTTATCACTTGAAAAAGGGAAGATAAGCAAGGCGTTCGTGTCAAGCAACGGTGATGGATACTGTTTTGTAAAACTAGTAGATAAAAACGAAGAGGCTTCGCAGGTAAACTATGCGTCGATTCAAATTCCATTCAAAGAGTTCACGAAAAGAATGGAAAAGATTAGGGAAGAGAATAAAATTGCAGAATATATAGATATTGCGGAAGACGAAAAAGCAGAGTGAGGATGTGTTATAATGGGGAGAGCTGCGGGTATCGTATAGCGGCTATTATGTATCCTTCCCAAGGATGAGATCAGGGTCCGACTCCCTGTACCCGCACCAAAAAAATCCCTTTCCGGGATTTTTTCTTTGCCTTAGCATGAGCATTATGATATTATTGTAGTGTTGTATGTTAATTTTAAATAGGAGAAAATAATGGCTTTTTCAGTTGATATATACGATGATGGAACATTTAGCGCTGGAATAGGGTATGGTATAGAGGCGGATCCAAGTGGGATGCTCCCCTTATTAATCGTGTTGTGCGTAATTGTTTCAATCGTTGCTATAGTTAGTATAATTTCGCTATGGAAGATTTTTAAGAAAGCAGGTAAAAAAGGTTGGGAGTCAATTATTCCTGTCTATAACATGATTACGCTAGTTGAGATAGTAGGAAAACCAATGTACTATATTTTGTTCTTCTTTATACCTATCGCTCCAGTTCTTGTTTATATACCGTTAGCAGAAAAATTTGGTAAAGAGTCCTCATTTGGTGTTTTGACGTATTTCTTCCCGTTCGTTTGTTTGCCAATATTGGCCTTTGGTAAAAATACTTTTAATTCGGCCCCTGTTACAACAGCGCCTTTAAATGCTCCAGTGCAAAATGTCACTGAAACCGTTACTCCGGCTGCACCTGTAGCTACTCCTGTGCCAGCTCCAGAGGCACCAGCTGCTCCTGCTCCTGAAACTCCAGTTGCTGCTCCAACCGAGCCGGTAGCTCCTGTTACTCCGGCTGCACCTGTAGCTACTCCTGTGCCAGCTCCAGAGGCACCAGCTGCTCCTGCTCCTGAAACTCCAGTTGCTGCTCCAACCGAGCCGGTAGCTCCTGTTACTCCGGTAGCCCCTACTGCTCCAGAAACTCCAGCTTCTACTCCTACGGAACAAATGTAGCTTAGACGCTAATATAGTTTATAATATTAGGTATGAAGAATATATCAAAAAGGTGGATGCTAATTGCAGGGTTTTCTGTAGTGGTATTCATTGGGCTCAGCCTTTTAATTGGGCTTAGACAGAGTGTTTGGTTTGATGAAGCCTATTCAATTAATCTGGCTAAACGTGATTTTGGCGAGATTATTGATTTGACATCTGTTGATGTGCATCCGCCTGCATACTATCTTTTATTAAAAATATGGGGAACAGTTTTTGGATTTAGCGAGTTATCTTTGAGAGCGTTAAGCATTCTTGCTATGGCTTTGGCGATAGTTGTTGGAATAATATTGATAAAAAAGATTGCTGGAACAAAAGCTGCGGTTTTAGCAAGTTTGTTTTTGAGCTTGTCGCCGATGTTGATTAGATATGGATTTGAAATCAGGATGTATGCACTAGCTACACTGATCGCCGTTCTTGCAAGTTTAGTATTATGGGATATCTTACATAGTGTTGATAGGCGTAAGAAGCGACTTTTGCAGCTTCTTTATGCGTGTTTAGTCGCGATTGGGATGTTGACGCTTTATTATACGATTGTGGTCTGGGTAACCCACCTTGTGTATTTGGTATACAGAACGAAGAAAGAGAAAAAACCTATTTTAAAACAAGATTTTTGGATAGTATATGCTTTGTCGGTTTTGATTTTCTTGCCATGGTTGCCAGTTGTATTTGGACAGCTTGGAAACGGGGCTTTGGCTGCTATTTCTGAAAAGTTGAATCTGACGAATATGATGGGGATTGTGTCATTTAACTTTATTTATCGGCCAGTTTGGCAAACTGATCAAATATTGGGGTTAGTGTTGATGATTTTTGTTATAGCATTAATTGTGGTTTTAGTAAGGTTGAAATTTCGAGATGCGGAAAAAAGGGATGGTTTTATATTCTTGGTTTTTCTAGCAATAGCACCAATTATATTAGAATTCATTATTTGTTTAGTCGCTCCGATGTATGTAGAACGATATTTGGTTTATTCTGCGCCATTTTTGATTATGTTGGTAGTAATAATCTGTTTAAATTCAGAATGGAAAAAAATTCTTATTGCTTATACCGGCGGCGTCTTGATTTTGGGCTTGGTTAACTTGTGGCAGGTTGGAAATTATAATTTTCAAAGATTACAAAAACCAGATATTAAAAAAATCTCTATGGAGATATCAGAGCATAATAAAGATACTGCAATTATGGCGGATTCTCCGTATGAGGCAATCGAGCTGGGTTATTATCTTGATGAGGAGAGCTATTTTTATGCTCCATATGAAAAGTTATCTGGTGGATATGCAGTGCTTGATGGAAGTGAGAAACAAATACGAAATGAAGAGGACCTGAATAGATTTAGGTGTGTACGTTATGTTTTTTATGATGAAAATAGTGAGGGTGGGGTATTATTGACGAGAGAAGGATTTGAAGTAGAAAAAAGGAAAAATGTGGAGGGGGCTATGAAATATAAGGATTTATGTAGAAACTAGTCGTAATAGCCTTTTCTTTTGGCGCGCTTGATTTTGATAATGTCAGAAAACATGCGTGCGGAATCTTTGACAATGTTGACCCGATTGGTGTCGTGATGTTTCCATTTAATAGGCACTTCTTTAACGTCTAAACCTTTGTTTTTGGCGATTACAAATAATTCGACGTCAAAAGCACCGGTGAAAGCTCCGGTTTCTGAAACGCGCTTAGGGTCATAGACGTAAAGTTTATCGAAAAGTTTAGCGCCTTTTTTACTAAAAAGCTTAAAACCACATTGAGTATCTCTAATCTTGAGCCCGGTAATAGTTCTGACGATGAGATTAAAGGTGTTGCCAATGAACTCACGGTACCATTTAGCTTCTACGGCTTTTGGATTGATTTTTCGTGACCCGAAAATAATATCGAAGTTTTTTCCTGTGTAAGGAAGAAGTTTCTCAATTTCTTTTATGTCAGTGCTTTGATCAAAGTCTGTGAAAAGCTTCCACTCTCCTTTAGCGTGTTTTATTCCATTCATGACTGCGCTAGTTTTGCCGCCATGCTTATTCATTAGTAGCGATATCGTACCATGCTTCAATTTTGTTTCATTTTCGGAAATAAACTGTTTCAATAGAGAGACAGTTTGATCAGAGGAGCCGTCGTCGGAAAAAATTAATTCATAATGGTATTTTTGTTGCTCTAGATAAGGAAGGATTTTATTGAGGCAACCTTCTTTGAAATTGGTCGATTCGTTGTAAGAGGGAATTACGACTGACAGGAATATATTAGAATCTTTGCTCATAGGTATATATTAACATAAAAAATGATAATATGAGTTAGTGTACTTGAATTTTTAGAATAAATAAGTTATACTTTTTGGTGTGGATTCGTAGCTCAGTTGGTTAGAGCGCTGCCCTGTCACGGCAGAGGTCGCGAGTTCGAGTCTCGTCGGATCCGCCACATGAATTGTCGCATCCGTGCGTCCCAAGGAGTAATCGGATCCGCTATAAAAATGCCCCTCGGGCTCTTTTTTATTTATGGTATAATAAGCGTATGCCGATGTAGCTCAGCTGGTAGAGCAGCTCATTCGTAACGAGCAGGTCACAGGTTCGAGCCCTGCCATCGGCTCCAGCATATATGAAAGATATTATTAAATCATTAAAAGATATTTATAGAAATTATGGCGTTTTGCTCGTTTTTATGATTTTGATTTTTTTGTCGAGTTTAGCGCTACTTATCTTTTCAATTATTGCCCTAAACCCAAATGCTGCCGTTGTAAAGATTTCTTATAGCGACGTGAATGGCTATGTTGATGGTAGTTGGAATAATATGTTTGTTTTTTTGTTTATATCTGTATTATTTGGGATTTTGCATAATTTATTAATAGTGAAAGTTTTTGAAAAACATGGTGATGGTTTAGCGAAAGTATTTGCTATCATGACTTTGATGCTGATTTTGGGCGCTTTTGTGGTTCTTGCGAGATTAGTAGGAGAGGCATAATGTCTAAAAATCTAGAAATTCCAATGGGGAAGCGCACAAGGCTGTATCGTTTTTTTGAGATTTTGCCTGGTTTTTTGAGTTACACATTAATAGCGTTGCTTTTTATTCTGTCGCTTATAAAGCCATTGGTTGGAGTTATATACTTGATAGCTGTCATTGCAATTACTTTGGTTAAAGCAATTGCGGTAGCTTTTAGAACGATACAGGGATATGAGATTGTTAAGAAAGCTTCTAGAGTTAATTGGAATAATCGATTGAAAGATTTAGAAGATCCACATACCGCCTACGAAAAGCTTAGGGATGAATATTCTGATAGTTATGGCTATAAAGAACATATAACGAATGTAAAAAAACTTTCTATTGCCGAAAATCAGACTGGACTAATATCGCCGAAGGATGTCTATCATGCGGTAATTATGGTGGCATATAATGAGAGCCTTGAAACGCTTATTCCATCTGTAAAGGCAGTAAAAGACACTTCTTTTCCAAATGAGAGGATAATTTTTGTACTCGGGTATGAAGAGCGCGGTGGTGAAGAAATGGAGAAAAACGCTAAGGAGTTAAAAAGGCGTTTTGAGGGTGTTTTTGCGGATTTTCTTTTGGTGAAGCATCCGAAAGATTTGAAGGGGGAAATTGTGGGTAAGGGACCAAATTTGGTTTGTGCTGGAGAAAAGCTTGCAGAGTATGTCGAGAAGAAACATATTAATAAAGAGCATGTAATTGTCACTTCACTTGATAGCGATAATAGAATGAGTGAAAAATACCTCGACTATGTTGCATATGAGTTTATTGTGCATGAGGATAGACAACACTTAAGCTATCAGCCCGTTTCTTTGTTTATGAATAATATTTGGGATGTACCAGCGCCGATGCGTATCGTTGGAATAACGAATTCATTTTTTAATATTATTACAACAATGAGACCGCATGCTTTAAGAAATTTTGCTTCACATTCACAACCACTTGCGGCTTTGATGGACATGGGCTTTTGGAGCAAGAGAACAATTGTGGAAGATGGGCATCAGTATTGGCGTAGCCTGTTCCACTTTGATGGTGATTATGAAGTTTTGCCAATTAGGGTGCCAATTTATCAAGATGCGGTAATGGAAAGAACGCTACTTGCTACGCTGAAAGCTCAATTTGTCCAACTGAGAAGATGGGATTATGGCGCTAGTGACGTGGCTTATGTTGGGGTTAGACTATTCAGTAAAAAACGCAAAATTCCGTTTATAGAACTTTTACCAAAGTTTTGTAGGCTTCTTGACGGTCATGTGACGCTAGCAATCATGTCACCAATAATAATGTTTGGTGGTTGGGTGCCGATGCTTTTCAACCTTTCTTCTAGAAGTATCGTACCTTTTAACTTGCCAAGAGTTATCAGCATAATCCAAACTATTGCAAGCATCGGTCTATTTGTAACAATTTTGACATCGATTAGGATGTTGCCAAAAAGGCCAAAAAAATACAAAAAGCACAAGAGTATATTAATGATTTTGCAATGGATCTTGATGCCATTGGTAGCGCTTTTGTACCAAAGTCTAGCTGCGTTTTACGCGCAAACAAGATTGATGACCGGCCATTACATGGAAAAGTTTGACGTTACTAAAAAAGTAGTAAAGAAATAGTTATTTAGAAAGCCATTTTTCGAGGTATTTTTTGGATTGGACGCCGACATTACGTTTAATTTCTTTGCCATCTTCGAAAAGAACAAGGCAAGGAATAGTGGACACTTCGTATTCTTCAGCGAGTTCGGGATTTTCATCGATGTCGACGGACATAATATTGTAATTATCACTGAGTTCTTCCAGAGTAACACCAACCATTTGACAAGGGCCGCACCAAAAGGCATTAAAATCAACCAAAATCCGGCCTTTTTGATCTAATACTTCTTTTTTAAAATCAGTTTCTGTTAGAGTTTTGATAGACATAAATATCCTTTGATTACAGTTATATTTTATAACGTTTTCTGTTTTTGTCGCAATGATTTTTAATATATAATAGCTATATAACGTAACGAAGGGAATTAAATGGGGATTTATAGTTTAAAAGTTGAAACGAGAAAAGGTGAAAAGTTTGACCTTTGTAATTTGAAGGGAAAAGTTTCGCTAGTTGTAAATACTGCGACGGGTTGTGGGTTTACGCCACAATATGAGGCTATAGAAAAGCTTTACGAGAAGTATCACAAGAAGGGATTCGAAGTACTGGATTTTCCGTGCGATCAATTTGGGCATCAGGCACCGGGAAGTAATGACGAGATCCATGCGTTTTGTACGGCTAAGTATAAGACAAAATTTGATCAGTTTGCCAAAATAGAAGTGAATGGCGAGAATGAAAGCAAGGTGTTTAAGATTTTGAAAGAGCAGCAGCCGAATGAAGAGATTGTGGGTGTTAAGAATAAAATGGCGATGAAGGCGGTTGCAAAGATTAGTAAGACCTGCAAGAAAAAAGGGGACATCGTGTGGAATTTTACGAAGTTCTTAGTAGATAAAGACGGAAATGCCGTAAAAAGGTATAACCCGACTTTTAATCCAATAGATATTGAAAAAGATTTGGTAGAACTTCTTGAGAAGTAGAAAGGAGAAAATGTACGATATTGTAATTGTAGGGGCGGGGACAGCTGGGTTAACAGCGGCAATTTATGCGCGTAGAGCAGCTAAAAAAGTGTTGGTGCTTGAGGCTAAAAGCTATGGTGGACAAATAATTAATACGCCAGACATCGAAAATTATCCAGCGTTTGATCATATTTCTGGTTTTGATTTTGCAACTAAACTATATAAGCAGGCAGAAAGTTTGGGCGCGGAGATTGAGTTTGAAAAAGTTGAAAGCATTGAAGATAATGGTGATGAAAAAAAGGTCAAAACAGATGAAAATACTTATACGTGCAAAACGGTGATTTTGGCAAACGGGTCAGAGAATAGAAAGCTCGGACTTTCTAATGAAGAAGAGTTGGTGGGAAGAGGCGTGTCTTATTGTGCAACTTGTGACGGGGCGTTCTATAAAGGAAAAATAGTGGCGGTAAACGGAGGAGGAAATACAGCGCTAGAAGACGCTTTGTATTTATCTGGCATCGTGAAAAAGGTCTATTTGATTCACAGAAGAGATGAGTTTAGAGGGCACGAAACTGTAGTGGATGAATTGGGGAAGAGGGATAATGTAGAATTTGTGTTAAATAGTACGATTACGAAACTTAATGCAGATAAGAAACTAGAAAGTGTTGAGGTGATGGACAATGATGGAAATAAGAGGGAAATTGCGGTTGACGGATTATTTGTGGCGATTGGTAGAGTGCCAGAGAACGAAAACTTTGCTAAATTAATTAATCTTGATGATAAAGGCTATATTGTGGCAGGAGAGGATTGCCATACTAATGTTCCTGGTATTTTCGTAGCTGGTGATAGCCGCACAAAAGATGTTAGGCAGCTCGTGACGGCCGCGAGTGATGGTGCAGTAGCAGCAGAAGAAGCTGTGAAATTTATTAATGAAAAGAGAGGTTAAAATGTTTGATCTTAAAGGTAGAGTAGCGGTTATAACTGGGGCAAGTTCAGGCCTGGGGCGCCAGATGGCGAGGGCTTTTTCTAAACAAGGTGCGGATCTAGTGGTGCTGGCTCGAAGAATGGAAAGGTTAGAAGAGCTGAAGAAAGAACTGGAACAATATGGCGGAAAGGTTTTGCCAATAAAATGCGATGTAACTTCTTCTGATGATATAGATAATGCGGCAAAAATTGCGGAGCAGGAGTTTTCGAAAGTTGATATTTTGGTAAACTGTGCTGGCTCGTCTAAAGATGCGGGCGTACTCGAAATGAAAGATGATGAATGGGATTTTACGATCAACACAGATTTAACATCGGTGTTTAAAATGACGAGAACATTTGGGAGCATTATGAAGAAGCATAAGTATGGACGAATTATCAATATTGCCTCAATGTATGGATTAGTCGGAAATAATGAGATCCCGACGATTGCGTATCACGCATCAAAGGGTGGGGTAGTTAACTTTACGAGAGCAGCCGCGGCTGAGCTTGCGAAATACAATATAACCGTAAATTGCATTTGCCCAGGATATTTTTATACTGAACTTACAACGGAAGTTTTGGATAGCGATTACTTTAAAAAATTTGCTGATGCGCATGTGCCGATGAAAAGGTATGGAAAAGAAGGGGAATTAAACGCTGGCGCGATTTTTTTGGCGAGTGACGAAGCAAGCTATGTGACTGGTGTAGTTTTGCCGATTGACGGTGGGTATACCTGCGTTTAGAGTAAAACGTATTTATTTTCTAAAACGCTTATGCTATTATTTTGATATGGAAGAAGGGAAGTCACATTTTTGTGGGCATTGTGGAAGTCCTTTAGAGGGTGGGTCTGTCTTTTGTGGTAAGTGCGGTACAAAAGTCGAGAGCATTGAAGCTAGCAGCGTAATCGTTGGACAACAAGCTGGCGCCTTAGCGCAAGCCACACAGCAACCACAACCATCTATGATGACAACGCAAGGGTCTACGAAGGGAAAAGGTAAAGCTAAATTCTTTGTAATTGGGGGAGTAACATTAGCCTTAGTGGTTGCTTTGATTTTTTTGGTGCCACTACTTGTTGGCACATTAACCCCTAAAACTAGAACGATGATGGTATATATGATCGGCTCTAATTTAGAGACTAAGACTGCCGCAGCTAGCACAGACATTATAGAGATGGAAGATGCTAAATTTAATACCGATGACACAAAGGTTTTAGTTTACACTGGTGGGGCAAAAGAATGGCAGCTAGACGGTATAAATTCTGATGAAAATGCGGTTTTTGAGGTAACTCCTTCTGGCATAACAAAGGTTAAAACTTTTGAACAAAAATCTATGGTTGACCCTTCGACTTTGACGGAGTTTGTGGATTTTGCCTACGAAAATTACGATACTAATTTTTATGATTTGGTACTTTGGGATCATGCTGGCGGACCGATAATTGGCTTTGGTGAGGACGAATTATTTGAAAAAGATGATGCGATGGGTCTTAAGGATTTGGGTAAGGCATTAGAGGATTCTAAATTAGTAAAAGATGGCAAGAAGCTGGAATTTGTTGGATTTGACGCTTGTTTGATGGGTGGGATCGAGATTGCGATGGCACTTAGGGGCTATAGTAACTATATGATTGCGTCGGAAGAATCAGAGCCTAACGAAGGTTGGAACTATAACTTTTTGAGGGCAGTAGATAAAAGCAAGAGTTCTGAAGACGTAGCAAAACAGATAGTGAGTGACTTTGCTGATTTTTATGGTGAAGGATATCCTTATGATGAAGATATGTCTTTGTCGGCAATAGATCTTAGCAAGATAGAGCAAGTCGCAGAGACTACGGGTGATCTTTTCGAACGGGTTAACACTGAAGTTACGGCAAAAACTTTTTCACAATATTCAAGGGTGCTGACTAGGAAGAAAGTCTATGGCTATAACGGTAGGGATAGTGAGTCTTTTGACTTGGTAGACCTTAAAGATTTAGTCAGCAGTTTGGCTGATTTACATCCAGATGAGGTGGCTAGAGTTAATGAAGCTATTGAGGCGGCAGTGCTTTATAGTGAAAGTAATATAGAGTATACGAATGGAATTTCAGTGTATTTCCCAACTAATAATAAGCAGTTGGCGAAAATATTTGTGGCGGAGTACAGAAATGTAACTTTTTCAGATAAATATTACGATTTCTTGAAAAAATACAGCTCGTTTATTGGCGGAAAGAGGTTAGTTGAAAGAGATAGCTATAACGATTTAACAAGCACGGTAAGTGACGACACGATATCGGTAGAGCTGCCATCTGAATTGTTGGATAACTATCAAAGTGCAAAGATCGCCATTTATAGGAAAATAGTTGATGAGAAAGTTGAAGGAGAATGGTATTTGCCGGTTTACCAAAGTTCAGAAGTGGTTCTGGACGGAAATGTGTTGAAGGCAACAACCAATAATTTGCAATTTATGCTGAAAGTCAAACATGCTGACGGTACGGAAGAACATAATTTTGTGACTATGATTGAAAAAGAGCGAAATGCAGAATATGCTGAATATACGATTTTTGGTGTTCTAGGTATTAAAAATGAAGAAACGATAGCCGGGTTTGACATTGAGGCTTATGAATTAACTCTTAAAGTAGATAAAGAAAACAATGTAGAAATTAAGGAGATTAGGGAACATACAAAAGAAGGTCAGATGCCGAGCAAGAGGGTTTATTCTATGGACGAGATATTATGGATTGATTTTTTGGCGCCGTCGATGAACTTAGATCACGATACTTCTGGCACAGATTATGGTACTGAGGTATCAATAAGTAAGGGCGATATGATGGAGTTTGAGCTAGTAGATTTAAATACGGATTTCGAAGACATGTGTGGTACTACTTGGTGTGTCTCATCGGATGAAGTGTACTACCGATTTAAAGTGTACGATACTCAGGGCGAGGTACACTGGCTGGATATGGCTAAGGTTAACATATAATTAAAACTGCAGAAAAACAAGCTACTGTAAGTAGCCGTGGTTTTGAAGATAGCTTTATCAATAATGTAAAGATTAATAAAGTAGATCTTTCTGGTCTTGGTGATTAAGGGAATTCTATAATAAAAAATCCTCCTTATAAGGAGGATTTTTTGGCCTAAAACTATTTAGTGGGCCGTTTTTATCCCGATATAGCAAAGAGGAGTTATTGTTCGATGGTGGCGTTGGCTGTACTTTCTGATGGCAGAATAATGACTTCGTCTTCAACATTTTTAGTTTTTTTATCGCCGAAGATCCAACGATCTACCCAGAAAAAGATACATCCACCAATGAGATTTGCGGCGATAGTAGCGACAACAACGTTCCATCCGCCTAGCCATACCATACAAATAGCTAGAATTGGTGAGCTTAGTTGCCAGCGAAGTAAATATAAGAAGAATTTTTTCACTATTTTTTATCTCCTTTGTCGGAGATTTCGAGGCCGCCGAAACCACCGGTGGCGTCGATGTAGATAGTATATTTGCCAGTGGCTTCGTTTTTGCGTTCGTCGGAAGTGCCGCCGAAGATGAAGCCGGATTTGATTTTAACCTGGATGTCTTCAGGAACTTTAATGTCGATGCCGCCGAATAAACAGAAGGCTTTGATGGTGGTATCTTTGGTAAATTTAGCGTTTCTGAGGTCTAGGTTGATGCCACCAAAAACTGCAGTGAGGTTGGCACCAGAGAAGGTTTCGTTTTTATAGACGCGATCGTTGCCGGAAAAGATGGCGGTTTGAACGTCGGTTTTGCGTTCTTCTTTGGCATCGTGAACTTTTTGTTCAACTTCTTTATTGTTTTTACCGCGGAAGAAACCTCTGACAATAATGCTGACACCGATGCCAATAAGTGCAAGAGCGAGAACTATTTTTGAGGCGACTTCATAAGAGAAAACGTTTTGGGCGGCTAAGAGGAAAATGACGCCGGCGAGAAGGAAGATTAGATTCATGAGTTTGTCTTTGTCGGTAAAAAGTGCGATGAGGCTTGGGATGATGATGAACAATGTCCACCAGCCATCAAAAAAGACATTAATGTCGAATATGCCGAGAGCGTTGCCGCCGAAAATTATGCCTAGTGCAATAATTGCAATCCCCCAAACAGTTGATTTAATTTGTTTCATAAGAACTCCTTTTGCTAAATTATAGCATGAATAAATCGAAAGCAGAGTTTAATTGTATAATGGTATTGTTAGGTAAAGGAGGAAAATGATTATTGTAACGACTGATAATATTGCGGGGAAGAGTATTAGTAAGACGCTCGGGATCGTGAAGGGGCAAGTTGTGCAGACAAAACATGTTGGGAGTGATATTGCTGCGGGATTTAAAACTTTGGTTGGTGGAGAAGTAAAAGGCTATACTGATATGCTTAACCGAGCGCGGGAGATTGCGACTGAAAGAATGGTGAAAGAAGCTGAAAAAATGGGTGCAGATGCGATTGTTGGCGTGCGTTATGGTTCGTCTACGGTGATGGGCGGCGCGTCAGAGATGCTTGCGTATGGGACAGCGGTGAAAGTGAAATAGTATTTTGGAAATAGTTATAGTTGCTTGCTGCTAGGCAACAGAGGACAATAAAAGAATCCTCCAACAAAAAATGGCCCAAAGAGCCAACCTGGTTCGCCCTTAGTGGCTAATCAGGAAGGGGGTGTTGCCCAAATACTTCCTTAGGCGACCAGCGTCCTGGTTTAGACGCCGCACCACTAAGAACTCGTAATTCGAGTATACCATAAGAAGAAGCAGATGTTAATAGAAACATCGATAATCTTGAGCGCCCTACTGGTTGGAGTGGCGATGAAGCCCCTTCGGGGCTTCTTTTATTTCTGGTGGGACGGATGCTTCGCATCCTTTTCCCACCTGCGCATTCTCGGAAAAGAAAATAAGCCCTAAAGGGCTTCTTTTCGTTTTCTTTCAAATGCTTGGTGGGTCGCGAGGGGCTCGAACCCCCGACCTTCTCGGTGTAAACGAGACGCTCTAGCCAACTGAGCTAGCGACCCAACCGCTTTATTTTATCATAAAATATGGTAAAATAAAAGGACAAAAGAAAGGATAAAGTATGGAAAAAAC
>JAEEGL013046393.1_pt1 | contig 70815 bp, 58 predicted proteins | sample 9134231 | NCBI WGS metagenome assembly JAEEGL01 (sample SAMN16246548, study PRJNA631951) | gut metagenome | biome: gut microbiome; feature: rumen; material: fiber-attached | host: Bos | place: Iran: Karaj | collected 2018-10
TATCGCTTCCGAGAAGGGTTCTCACAAAGAATATGCCGATGCCATCAGAGAAGCCATCGATAAGAAGAAGTTCCTGGTATACTTCCAGCCTATCGTAAGCGAAGGCGAGAATGTCACTGTTTTCGCAGCCGAGGCTTTGGCCAGATGGATCCATAACGGCAACATCTGCATGCCTCAGGATTTTATCAACACAGCTTCCGAGACCGGCCTTATGACAAAGATCGATTTCTATGTTCTTGATACCGTATGCGCCAAGATAGCCGAGTGGCTTGAACAAGGCTTGGAAGTTGTTCCTGTTACATGCAACTTCTCCAACCGCAATCTCGTAAACGAAGGCCTGGCTGACGAGATTATCAAGGTCATCGATTCACACGGCATCGACCACAAATATATCGGCATCGAATTCAACGAACCCAACTTCCGCGAGGAACTTACACAGCTCAAGAAGTGTACTGACAGACTCAAGGAGACCGGTATTGTTATCGCTATCGATAACTTCGGTTCCGGTGTTAACACGTTCAGGCTCCTTCAGGAAATCCAGATTGACTATGTTAAGATCAACCGCAACGTTATCACTTCCGATGACGAGAGAGGAATGATCATCCTTGAGAACATTATCTCGCTCGCCGATACACTCGGCTATACGGTAATCTGTGATGGTGCACACGAAGAAGCTGATATACAGCGCCTCATACAGTGCGGCTGTAAGCATTTCCAGTCATTCTTCTATGAGAAGCCTCTTGCAGAGAGATTCTACGAGAGACGCTTAAAGGATAAGGTAGTTATCAGGAGGCAATAATATGATTTCATCCAAGATCAAGGCTAAGCTTGCGGGTGGTTCGGCCATCCGCAAAATGTTTGAAGAAGGCAACCGTCTGAAAGCCATCTACGGTGCGGACAATGTCTATGACTTCTCGATCGGCAATCCCGACCTTGAGCCCCCGCACGAAGTATCCGATGCTCTCAAAGAACTCGCTGACAATCCCACACCGGGAATGCACGGCTATATGAGCAACAGCGGTTACGAATCAACAAGAAAGGTCGTTGCCGATAAGCGTTCCGCCGAATCAGGTCTTACTATCGAGCCCTCTGCTGTTTGTATGACAGTAGGCGCTGCATCTGCCATGAACGATGTTCTCCATTCACTCTTGGATGACGGAGACGAAGTTATCGTCCTTGCTCCCTACTTCATGGAATACAACGGCTACATCGAGAACCACAACGGTATTCCCGTCATCGTTCCGACAGATGAGAACTTCATGCCTGTAATCAGCAGGATCAAGGATGCTATAACCGCAAAGACAAAGGCAATCATCATCAACTCACCCAACAATCCTTCCGGTGTCGTATATCCCGAGTCTCTCCTTTCCGAGCTTAACAGCATGCTCAAGGAATGCGACCACACCATCCATGTCATCTCTGACGAGCCTTATATCGACCTCGTTTATGACGGTCTCACGGTACCCTGCGCGCTTAAGTATATCGATAACCTCATCATCTGCTTCTCCTGGAGCAAATCGCTCTCACTTCCCGGCGAGAGAATCGGCTATACTCTCGTATCACCCAAGAATGAAGATTATGCAGACCTTACCGAAGCTATCGTCCTGTCACACAGAACGCTCGGAAGCGTTAATGCACCTGCCATCTGGCAGAAGGTCATCGAGAAATCGATCAATGCCAAAGTTGATGTTTCCAACTATGAGCACAGAAGAAATCTCCTGTATTCGAACATCATCGATGCCGGATTTGACTCAGTTAAGCCTAACGGTGCTCTATATATCTTTATGAACACGCCTAACGGCATGAGCGACGCTGACTTTGCCGCAGTCTGTGCAAAGCAGAACCTCTTGCTCGTTCCCGGTAAGTCATTCTCCTGCCCCGGTTACTGCAGACTCGCTTTCTGCGTATCCGAGACGACCATAAAGAACTCAAGGAAAGCCTTCTTCGCAGTTGCCGAAGAACTCGGCATCAATCATCGTGCTGAACTCTAACCAAGATTTCTTGTTTGGATAATGGGGGACGGAAGATTTTCCGTCCCCCTTTTTTATCACTCTTCCCTCTTTTTCTTTCTTATAATCAAAGCCAAAGCAACAATACTGCCTGTCAGTGCTGATGCTCCGCCTATTACCGCATAGCGCGATATGCCTTCACCAGTCGCCGGGACTGCTTTAACAGTCAGGCTCTGTGACTTGCTTTGAAGATCTGCATGCCTGCTGACTTCAACCGTCTCCTTTTGAACCCCTGCTGCCAGTTCTGCTTCAGTAGCCACATCTTTGACGCTCTCGAAAACAACCACTACTTCACCTTCGTTAAGACCGGTCGTATCAAAGGTAACAGGAACAAGTATTGTTCCATCAGAAGAATCGGTTGTAAACTCAACATTGTTTACAACAGGCTGTCCGTTTGCCAGGATCGCTTCACCGGTATTCTTATACAGTGTTGCTTCTATCACATAACTGTTCCCCGGAACAAGACCTGTGTAGACAACTTTATCGACAACCGTTACAACAGAATTCATCATCACTGCTTTACCGGTCGTATTCTCTTCAGCAGAAGTCTCGAGTAAAGCTCTGATTATCGTCTGGTCTGTATCATTGATATCCTCATGCACAACCAGAAGTACATCATCATCTGTATACAGTCGCTCAAATACAACAAGATCAGTAATCTCATAAGGTATATACACATCCTCAAATTTGACATTAACGGTACCGGAACTGCCTGAAGCTATAAATTCTGTCTTAGCAACAACGGTATTACCTTCTTTATCTTTTATCGTTTCACCCGTATTCTTATCAACCAGACAGCCGGAGACTTTATATCCGCACCCCTTTTCAAGCCCCTGGAATGAGACCTCATCATTTATCGATAAAACCTCCGAGCAAAGCATTACGGATGTGCCTGTGTCAGCATCTGAAGCAATCGTCTTGATATCAGGCATCGTAAGCGTCTGGCCTTCATCATCGATGTCTTCATGATAGTATTTGTTGCCGTCCTGATCTTCCAGAACTTCAAAAGCTACCAGAGATTCGCCTTGCAGGCTTGTGGTATCTATTGCAAATTCCACTTCCACGGTCATGAACGCAGATGTTGCCGTGAACACCGTCTCAGATACCACTTCATTACCGTTTGCATCTTTAAGTGCTTCTCCGGTACTTTTTAAGACCAATGTTCCCGTCAGTTTGTATGTGTCTCCCGTATTAAGTCCGGAACAAGCCACATAATCCTTGAGTTCCACCTGCTTTCCATATGACAGCATCTTGGTCTTACTCAAAGAATCAGTTGTCGTATCTGCAAGAATTGTACCTGTGATTGGAAGCGGATCACAGAAATTTCCTTCCTGTGCCAATTCCTTAGCAAAGGCATTCGTTATAACGGCTGTAGACTTGTCGCAACTTACAGAAAACTCATATACGTTCTTATCACACATACATCCGTCTGGCGCCTTGGTTTCCGCCAGATAGTATGTACCTGCATCAAGGCCGTAATAGGAATAACATCCGTTACCATCATCTTTGAGTTCACCGATCTGTGACTGGCAGTCTATATCCGAATACACACAGAATGAGGCGCCCGAAAGCATATTGCCTGAATCATTTACCTTATAGACCAGAACTCCACCCGGGACATTTTCTGCATAGATCACGGTATCCGTAACAGAGAAATCATCAGAACCGGTATCTTTCGCTTCGATAGTAAAGGCATAAGAGTTTGCCTCCGATGTAGCCTTACCATCCTTATCACTATAGAAGTAACCTGATGGCAAGACAGTCTCTACTGCTACATAAGAACCTGCCCTGAGCACATCTGACTCATACTTCCCCGCAGAGATTTCTGTAAAAGCAGCGTTCTTCATTGTTCCGGATACTGAATCATAAGTCTGCGCAACAGGTTCATTGTCCTGATGAATTCCGTCATTATTTGTATCTTCATATATTGTGAATACTGCTCCCTGAACCGCCTCACCTGTAACAGAGTCAAACTTATACACGACAACTTTCTCTGCATATGGTGTCTGAGGAACCGTTACGCTGACCTTAGATGCAGAATCAACGATTACCGGGATAAGATCTGCTGCTTTATAGTATCCGTTCGGAGCTATCATCTCTTCAAGAAGATACGCACCTGATCCTGCTTCCGTTACAGTGATCACTCCGTCAAGGTCAGCATCATTTATCTCGACATAAGAATCTGCTTCTGTTCCGTCAAGCTGACCGTTCGCGTTCTTATCCTCATAAATGCGGAATTTAACCGGGCTTCCTGAATACATTGAGATCGTATTACCTGACCATTCATCATGTTTCTCGATTATGATCTGCGTATTGATAAGATTGATCGCTGTAATACCTACCGTCTGATTATCGGATGAATCAGTAAGCTGAACTACCTTATAACCACCTGATTCTGCGCCGACCCAGGAACATTCGTAACCTTCCGGTACGATTTCCTTGATCCTGTACCATCCCAAAGGGAGATCTTCAAAGACTGCTTTACCGTTTGAATCAGTAACAGCAGTATCCACTAATTCAAAACTCCATGAAGGCTCCGTCCCTTTACCGCCGTAATAAAGTTCGAACTTAAGGCCGTCATCTTTATCATCTTCTGCAATCTTAGTGACCTCAATGTTTGCCTGACATCTGTCATTGCTTACCGTCTGTACAACCGAAACGCCTGATGACGCGAGTATTGTCTTATACCAATATGAGCCGTCAGCAGATGCACTGAACCCTGAAGGCACATCATATGTATACACGGCCTTGCTGTTTCCGTATGTCTTGCTGTCGGGAACCATTTCGCGAAGCTGATACTGCCCCGCAGGGATCGTAAGCACTTCCACTCCTGTATCACTTCCGGATTCCCATAAGACCTTTCCCTGACTATCTGATGTACCTTTGGCAAGAAGGATGCTGCCTGTTTGATCCCATAATTCGAACTTGAACCCGTCTTTTGAGTCAGAAGTTTCCACGACCTGCTTTGTCAGGCTGATAGATGACTCTTCATTATCGTTCTGTGCCTTGAATCCATATGATGAGCCTCCGATATCACCCGTTGTAAAACTCATCACATATGTATTGTCAGATTGTTTGGTCCAACCGCTCTGTGTATTCTTTACCTGATAAGCGATCTTATTGCCGTCATAACAATCGAACGAAGGAACGGTAAATGTCTCTTCTACCGTATATGCGGTATTTGCCTTAAGCGGGAAAGACGATACATTCCATACATTCCCATTCTTGTCTTTCCATACCCATTTTCCGCTTTCATAAGAATATGTTGCTACCACATCCCCCGAACTCTTAAGTGTGAACACTGTTGTTGTTACATCGAACGAATTAGCCGTAGTCTTCTCCAGATCCAAAGAAAGAGTATCCGCCATGGGAGCACCCGGATACTTCAGATTGCCGATAACGATGACGGATCCCGACAGCGGATAGTTAAGCAGTTTTTCCGACAGGAGAAGTTCCTCGCCGCTTCCGGTGATCCTGTATATGCTGTAATCCATGGTACCGGACACGGTATTTGCACCGGATATCCTCATATCGACTTTATAGACAGCATTGTCCAGATACAGATATTCATCCTGAACACTTGCCAAACCGCAAGTCAGATCGACATTGTCGGATCCCGTAATAAGGACCGACGGAGCAACGGTTTCCTTTATGTAGAACGTGCCGGTAAAATCAGAGCCTTCCTTTGTAAGTTCAAAAGGCGTGGAAAGACTTCCATTATTATTGTCATCTATCAGCTGTCCGATCTGGTTTGTAAGAGCCTGGTCGGAATAGACATTGTAAACTGCACCTCCCAATGGCGTTCCGTCACCGGTTACCTTATTGATCCAAAGAGTCGTATAGGCCTTTGTATCAGCCGATGTTCTGAAGCGCTGCATGTAAGTGATAGTATGTCCGACCTTACCCGTTTTGATGATATTGCTGACTGCCACCTCGCACACACCGCGCGAAGAACCCGAATGCCACATATAAGCGACACCGTCTCTGACCTCAGAGAAAATACCTATATGCAGATCATTGCCGTCCTCGCCATAAAACACCAGCAAGTCTGCCGGTTTGCAATTATTGGCACACCAGGCATTTATGTAATCCGGACTCATGCTTGCAGCATCGATCACTTCACTGCCGTTAACGGGATTGACTGTGCGGCCGTCTATACCCGTCGGGATCTCTCCTGCAAACAGCTTGAGGAATTCAGATACCTGCATGTTACCGTCACATGCAAGATACCCGCCGAAATCTATACTTCCGGCATCAAGTAGCACTTTGGCAACAAACTGCGCGCAATCCATGCTTGAGTACGGAGTACCGCTGTAACTCGAAGCTGCCGAGATAATGTGAGATGTTACTTCTCCTTCGGCAGTATAAGTAAACCACTCTTCTATATAACCGGCATTAGCGGTGAAATCATAATCATCTTTATGTACGAGCGGAGTGTAGTCCGTGGCTGCATTGACCGAATTGATACCGATAAACCAAAACAGCATCAGAACTGAAAGAACGAACGAGCCCGCTTTTATCTTGTTTTTGTACCTGCCCATCTGATCACCTTCTTTCATTTGATTCAAGATGCGACCGCATCATCGGTCTTGATCCTTTTGACGTGTCTGTTCTTGATATCAAAGAAGTACAGGCTGTCTGACAGTTTCTCCTCTTCTCTAACATGTTTCTCATTCGTGCCGCTGATTATGCTCACCAGCTTGTTTTTGTCGGAATAAGCATTTGCAGAAAGAACAATGATCTCATGCAGCGATGACGGCAGCACATAGCAGTCTGTTCCTATCTTGTCTGCAACACGGCCGATTACTTCTGGATACAACAGAGCCGAAGATCCATAGAATTGGGCTTTGTTGGTTATCACATAAACGCATTCTTCTGCCGACATATGCTCATACTCAGGAAAAAGCTTTGATATGCTCTCTTTGGACCTTCCCGCTCCCATGATCTTCATCATCATCTCTTCGATCCTCATATGAACAAAAGGAAAAAGCATGCGTGTATTTGTGAGAGCTTTGTCATACAGGAACTCTTCCGTCCAATTCATTGACTGGGCAACATCGTTTGTTATGAGGAATCCCGACACTCCGCAACTGTCACACTTCGTAATCGCACGGTATACAACGCTCAGATCCTCAAAACTCCTGTGAGGACACTTTGACAACAACACCAGATTCTCAAGAGTGTTTACAAGTTGGAACACCACCTTGTTCTGGTAGTCTTCGAATTTGGTCTCAAACAGTTCCTCCGGCAGATACTTGGCAGACTGCTCCAGGTATACTGCCTGTTTCTGCATCATGTTCTCGAAGTTTCCTGTCTCAAGATACTGTTCATATAACCTCTCGAGATAGAAAGTCGGCATTATCATACCTTTCTTGCTCTTGTCCTTTTTCTTAGGTACGATAACGACCCCCGTAAGCATCTTATTTACCTTGGGGATCTCATGGATCTTCACTTCGCAATCCTTGTACTTGGCTGGAAGATAATCCAGAAACTCATTTAAGACTCTGTCCTTAAACTCAGTGTAGCTCAGCATTTTCTTGTGCCTCCTTATATGAAAATTCGCAACAAAAAACGCACCGGTCATTTCCGGTGCGTCTATTCATTACATCAGTTTAATCATATTGGCATGTACGGTCTCATTCAACACGCCAAAGTCTCAAAATAAGGGGGTAAAAAACAAAATTTCAAAGGCCAAAAAGCCTCAGGATGCAGCAGGCACAAGCCTTAGACCTTTTTCGTTACGATAACGGCAAGGCGGCCCGATTCCATCGATATGGAGAATTCGTCGCTGCTTTGTTCTGGCTCGTTGCAGAAAGAAAAAGTCTTGCCGGCAGTAAGGTCGATTCGTTCAAGCCCGTAATACAGCCCCGTAGTGCTTACGCCGGCTGCTGCTACATCAAAACTCAGCGGGACCAGTGATACCGCAAGTCCGGACCTGCCCGTTATATCCACGGTTATGCTGTCATTGCCGTCCATCAGGTAAACACTTGTGAATCCGTCCGTAAGGACTATCCTCTCATGCAATGATGCAAAGCTTGAAGCAATCTGGATATTTCCGATAACATGGTCGAGCCTTCCGCCGCCGTCCAACGGACACACAATGGTGATGCAAGAACCCTCCGGAATACTCCTTAAAGCAATCTCGGTATCGGTCCAGTCTTTCTCGACAGGATACTTCTCGACGGGAATGTGATTTGCATCTATATAAGCCAGGCCGTCTTCTGATATGGAATCGAGATCACCGACGACTTTTTGAGGGATGATCCCGAGTCTTGCGGCAGTATCCGTACCGCCGTCAGCACAGATCACCGTGCCGTCTTCAAACATTTCGGGAGATATACCGCCTATGGGACCGCCTGTGATTATGTAGTAATGCATTCTCCAAGCTCCGTGCAAGCCCTGGCAGGATCCTCGTGTCCGAAAACTGCGCTTCCGGTAACGAACATCCTTGCACCTGCGTCATATACAGTCTTGATGGTATCAGCATTGATACCGCCGTCGACAGAGAGCCATGCGGAAGATCCGCTCTCATCTATAGCCTTGCGAACTGCAGCGATCCTGTCCAAAGACTCAGGCATGAAGTCCTGTCCGCCGAAGCCGGGCCTTACTGTCATGACGAGCAGAAGTTCGCACTTATCGGCAAAGGGGATTATCTTCTCGATCGGGGTATCGGGATGGATGGCAACACCTGCTTCGCAGCCCAGAGCGTGGATCTTATCGATCAGGCCCAACGGGTCATCAGAGCATTCAATGTGGAAAGTAATAATGTCGGAACCCGCCTCGGCAAATGCCTCAATGTATTTCTCCGGGTTCGTGATCATAAGATGCGTATAGAACTTTAGATCAGTATACTTACGGATCGACTTTATGACGGGAAGTCCGAACGAGATATTATCAACATAGTGGCCGTCCATGACGTCGAAATGCAGATACTTCACGCTGCCTTCCACTGCATTGATATCTCTCATCAAATATCCGAAATCCGCCGCCAAAAGCGACGGTGCCAACTCATAATCCGCCATCAGGCTTTCCTCCGCTTGTAATTGTTACGTTCATTATATAACTCTTCGCTGAACTCGCGGTATCGATTATACCGCTCTTCGCTGATCTGTCCCATAGAAAGTGCATCCCTTACGACACAACCTTCTTCCTTGATGTGTCTGCAGTCGTCGTACTTACACTTGCCGGCAAACTTGTATATCTCCGGATATCCCGCAGGGACTTCCCTGTAACCGATACCCAATTGCAGCAGAGACAGAGAAGTAAAACCGGGAGTATCCGTAATAAACCCGTCTCCGAAATCTATCAGCTCGACATGCCTTGTCGTATGCCTTCCACGCTTGAGTTTCTTGGAAATGCTGCCGACTTCCATATGTTCTTTGCCGATTATCCTGTTGCAGAGAGTGCTCTTGCCGACGCCGGAAGGACCTGCGAAAGCAGCGATCCCGCTGCCTGTAACGGACTCGAGATCTTCTTTGGTTACGGGCGAATCCTTGGAAGAGACAAATACCTTATAACCGCACTCTGAATACGCATCATAGTATTTTGCCGCCGCTTCCTTACCGAGATCTTCCTTGGTAAAGACAATGAGCGGTGTTATATCAAGGTTTGCACAGATAATGAGAAGCTTATCAAGGAGCTTGAGATCAGGCTCGGGATCCGTGACCGAGAATGTCAGGATCAGATAATCGACATTCGCCACAGGAGGTCTTACAAGGTTGTTCTTCCTCGGAAGGATCTTGGTAATGACATACGGAAGATCCGGATCGCCGGAAGGTTCGATAGTTACCCTGTCTCCTGCCTGGGGAACGATATTGCCGAGACGCAGACCGCCTCTTATCTGGCAGGCTGCCCTATCCTTGCCGCCGTCGATGCGGACGCTGTATGCGCCGCCGACTCCCTTGGTAATTACTCCTTGAACGACCTCAGCCACAATAAACTGTTATCAGAATCCCGGTTGTCCGGCATTCGGATCAGGGTTCGGATTCGGATTATTCGGGTCAGGCTGATTCGGATCAGGCTGAGGTACCGGCGTAGGTGTCGGTGTAGGCGTCGGCGTCGGCGTAGGCGTCGGTGTCGGCGTAGGAGCCGCCTTGAATACAGCCGTGTACGTCACATCGCCTGCCTGAGCAATGAATGTATAAGTATTCGAGTATGCAACAGTGTTGCCGAATCCGTCAAGCCAGTAATCGAACTCGTTGCCTTCCGCAGGAGAAGCCGTGAGCGTAACCTGCGTGCCCTGATCGTACTGACCGCCGCCGGTAACGGAACCGTTACCGTTAGCATTGACCGTTACGTTAGCCTGAGGAGGCGTCGGAGTCGGTGTACCGCCGTTGTTATAGTCTTCCTGTGTTCCGATATAGAGCAGGATAGTCGAATTCCTTGCAACTGAAGTACCGGGAACAGGATCTGAATACATGATTATCTTCTGTGAATCAGGCAATACCATGACTTCCGGGCTTCCGGAGAAGCTGTAGTTGATGCTTGCCTCGCCTAAGATCTCTGAAGCATCCTCAACGCTCATGCCGGAAACATCAGGAACTATGCTGCTCGTAGGCTCGGTAGCGTATACGATAACGATGGATTCACCGGGAGATACCTGTGAACCTGCTTCAGGCTCAGTCCTGATGACAAGACCGGGCTCGATCTCTTCTGAAGTCTCAGATCTGAGCGATACATTGAGACCCAGGTTGGTAAGTGCAGTATAAGCATCCTGGTAGTTCATAGTCGAATAATCAGACAGGATGATCGAATCGGAAGCGGAAGATACCGTCAGCAGGATAACGCTGAGCGAACTGTCCTTGGCGATCGTAACGCCTTCAGCGATACTCTGTGCGGTTACGATACCGGGTTCCATGGTATCGGATTCTTCGTACTTGATCTCGTATTTGACACCGTTGGCATCCAAATCCTTGGTGACCTCATCAATTGTCATGCCGACATAATTGCCGACCACATAATCCATGTTCTCAGTAATCGTGGTGTTGTTTTGTACTGCATTGATTACGAGAGAACCTAGAGCAACAAGAACACCGATGATGGCAACAATGATTAGTATAAGGATGATGTTGTCGCGAAGTCTTGAAAGTCTTCTTGATTCAGCGCTCTTCTCGATCTCGCTTATCTTGTCGTAACTGGGTTCCTGTCTGAACGAGATGTTGGTCTCTGTAGGCTCTGATACGGGAGTATTGGTGATAACACCATAGACACCGTTAGGATCTACCAGGAGCATATCAAGTTCCGTTACCATCTGACGCATAGTCGAATAACGCATCTCGGGAGACTTCTGCATACACTTGTTGATGATGGCATCAAGACCTGCAGGGATACCCGGCATGATGGAAGAAGCCGTTGGCGGTGTCTCCTGCAGATGCTTAACTGCGATAGCGACATTAGACTCGCCGTCGAAAGGAACTCTTCCCGTAACCATCTCAAAAAGGGTTACACCGAGAGAATAGATGTCAGACTGGGGACCGACGTTGCTTCCTCTTGCCTGCTCGGGAGAGAAATAGTGAACGGAACCCATAGCGCCGCCTGTCATGGTAATGGTCGTGCTTGAAGCGGCACGGGCGATGCCGAAGTCGGTTATTTTCGCGATCTTGTCCCTTGTGATAAGGATGTTCTGGGGCTTGATGTCTCTGTGAACGATGCCGTTGGAATGAGCATAATCCAAAGCCATGCCGATCTGGATAACGATAGGAACAGCATTCTTCCAGTCAAGATGTCCGTTCTGGTTGATAAGATCCTTAACGGTAATACCGTCAACAAATTCCTGAACGATATAGCGGTATGTGCCTTCATGACCTACGCCGAAGACTTTTACGATGTTGTTCTGCTTGAGTGAAGATACGGCCTTGGCCTCTGTATCGAATCTTCTGATAAAGTCTTCGTCCGAAGAGAACTCAGGCTTAAGTATCTTTACGGCAACATTGCTGCCTGTCTCCATATCTACTCCGAGGTAGACATTTGCCATACCGCCGCTTCCAATGAGGCGGACGATCCTGTATTTATTCGCAAATACCATGCCCTCGGGGCCGTGCATCTGGTTTGCCATCTTATCCTAACTCCCGCTTTATACTTTAAGACTTGTGTTTCCTATCAAAACAGTCATATTATCGGAGCTCCTGTTGGAACACGCTGAGTCGATCAGTTTTTGACAGACCGATTCGAGACTCGATCTGCCTTGCAATCCGGCAGCCCAGTCCTCTTTGTTAAGGAAGGCATAAAGCCCGTCCGAACACAGGACCACCAAATCGCCATAAATTATATTATAACTATAAATGTCCGGATTTAAAAATTGATTTTCTCCAACAACTTTGACCAGACGGTTACGGCCGGGATGTACTCTTGCTTCCTCGCCGGTAATGCTTCCCTCCCTTACAAGCTCTGCAGCCTTATTGTGGTCTTCCGTAAGCCTTCTGACCTCTTTGCCGTGGCAAAGATAGCACCTGGTATCGCCGATATGGCCGATAGTAAGCTTCTGGCCCTTAACGAGCGCTATGGTAAGCGTCGTGCACATGCCTATCCGCTCTCTATGCTCGGCACAATCGAGCAGGATGCGCACATTCACCTTATTGAACACTGTATTCAGGATCTTTCCGAGGTCTTCATCTGATGCACCGGGAAGCTTCTCAGCTAATTCTTCCAAAGCAGTCCTTACTGCCAGATAACTTGCGACCTCACCGCAGACCTCGCCTCCCAGACCGTCAGCAACAGCCATGCACATATATTCACCTATCTGCTCGTATGCGAAATTGTCTTCGTTCTTCTCCCTTACCGGGCCTTTGTCAGACATTCCGAAGCAGATCATGACTTGCTCTCCTCCACGCTTCTTCTGAGCTGACCGCAGGCAGCCATTATGTCCGTGCCCATCTCACGTCTGAGAGTCGCATTAACACCAAGTGATTCAAGAGTCTGCTGGAACTTTCTGACATGATCCTTTGAGCTTCTCCTGTAATCGCTTCCGGGGAACTCGTTAGCGGCAATGAGATTGACATTGCAAAGCATGCCGGAGATGAGCTTGGCCAAAGCCTTCGCATGTGCCTCCGAATCGTTCTTACCGGCAAAAAGGCTGTACTCAAACGTGATCCTTCTGTGTGTGGTTTCCGTATATCTCCTGCATGCTGCGATCAGATCGGGAAGAGCGTACTTACGCGCAATCGGCATGAGTTCTTTCCTGAGCGCATCATCCGGAGCATGAAGGGAGATCGCCAGGTTGACCTGAAGATTCATAGAAGTAAACTCGTCTATCTTATCTATAAGACCGCAAGTCGATATCGTGATGTGCCTGGCACCGAGGTTCAATCCTTCGCTGTCTGTCGCAAGCTTTACGAACCCCATCGTATTCTCGAAATTATCAAAAGGCTCGCCTATGCCCATAACAACAACGCTGTGTATACGCTCTTCGATATGTCTCTGAGACAAGATGACCTGCGCCAGCATCTCACCTGATGTAAGGGATCTGCCAAACCCAAGCTTTGCAGATGCGCAGAATGTGCATCCCATCTTGCAGCCTGCCTGAGACGAGATGCAGATCGAAGGCCCTGTCTTATAGCGCATGATGACTGTCTCAATAACATTGCCGTCATAGAGCCTGTATACAAGCTTGACCGTACCGTCTATCTGCGAGACGAACTCATTGATTACGGTCATGCCCTTGAAGATAAAGTCCTCTTCAAGCTTTGCTCTTAAGTCCTTGGGTATATTGGTCATCTCTTCTGTGTCGATGACGCCTGATGACAGCCACTTATATATCTGCTTAGCCCTGAAAGAAGGAACGTGCTGCTCATCGCACCACGCCTTTAATTCTTCCTGTGTAAGATCCAGACAAAACTTCTCTGCCACTTAATCCTTATCCTTCTTATCCCTTTCCATCCTGCAGATGAAGAAACCTTCACATCCGTCAGTATCAGGGAACAGGGTTATCCTTCCTTCAGACAGTTCTTCTTCCCTTCTCTCATCTATCGCGAGGCCTGACGGCAGATATGACTTTATCGGAACAGTATGGAAGTTCTTGTGCTTTTCAAGGAAACTGTCCACCTGCTCCCCATTCTCGTCGCTGTTGAGCGTGCATGTGCAGTATACGAGCGTTCCGCCCGGACGCACCATTTTCGAGGCATGCTCAAGGATATCCGCCTGAACGGATAACAGTGATTCTATGTCGTCGTAAGTGATCTTCTGTCTGATGTCAGGCTTCTTGCCTATAAGGCCGAGACCGCTGCATGGAACGTCACAGAGAACCAGGTCGTATGTCTTGCGGGATTCCTTATCTTTTGAGATCTTGGACGCGTCCATACACCTGACGGTAACACAATCAAGTCCGAGCCTTTCGCAGTTCTCCTTGATGAGTTCCGTACGGGATTCGTTGATATCGAGAGCAGTGATCTCGCAGTTGCCTCCGCAGAGTTCCGCCATATGCGTCGTCTTTCCTCCGGGAGCAGCGCAGCAGTCAAGTATCTTATCGCCTTCCTGAGGATCAGCGATAACGGAAGCGAGCATGGCAGCCTCGCCCTGGATAAAAGCACCGTACTTGGTGAAAGCATCAGTCTGCTCGATACCCCTGACGCCGCCGTCTATCGCGACACAGTTCGGCATGAAGTTTCCGTGGACCGCACCGAAACCGTCCTTTGCAAGGCTCTCGATGAGATCATCCTGAGAGATCTTACCGGGATTGAACCTGACCTTGGTCTTAATGGGATCGAGGAACGCCATGCCTATCTCAAACGCTCTCTGCTTTCCGAAATCCTTCTTCAGCACGCCGTATATCTCAGGCTTGAGCGATACTCTGATGCCCGGTTTGTACTGATCCAGGTATTTCTTGGCTTCGGGCGCCTTGCAGTATTTGCGCAGGACAGCATTAACATAGCCTGATGCCTTGCCGTTATATTTCTTGGCAATCTCAACCGCGGAATCACATACAGCGTAGTCGGGAATATCATTGCCGAACTGCAGCTGCCATACGGACATCCTGATGATAGTACTTGATACCGGATCCATCTCTTCAGGTGCTTCCTTGGTGATGTGCCTTACGAGGAAATCAATTGCAAAAGAGTATGTAAGTGTTCCGTAGAGCATGGCTCTTACAAAACTGAGATTCTTACCCAGATTGGAAGCGATCTTGTCCGCTTTTTTGATGACCAGATTGGAAAAGGCGCCTTCCTCATACACCTGATACAGCATCAGGAAACAGAGTTCTCTCTCGTTTCCGTTTTCGATGAGATTGGTTATCTCCTTCTTCTTATATCTGACTTCACTGCTCATATGGGTTCCTTAAATTAATAACTGACCGACTTTGTAATTGTGTGCGCAATCGCAGGCATTAAGCCTCTTGCCGCCCTCAGCCTGAAGCGTATTGATCTTAAGACAGCCTTCACCACATCTTACGATAAGATCGGACTTGTGCGCCGCGACCACAGTGCCCGCAGGGCCATCAGAAAAGCCTTCGTCTTCCACTACGGAAGAATCATAGATCTTAAGCTTCTTTCCCTGGCAGATCGTGCTCGCACCGGGCCATGTGCTTAATGCCCTGACACGGTTGTGGATACTCAATGCAGAGTCCGTCCATTCGAAATGTCCTTCCTCGGGCGCTATCGGCGGACAAAGGGTAGCCTTGGAAGGATCCTGAGGCTCCGGAACTATCTTTCCTTCGATATAGTCATCTATCATGGAGACGAGAAGTTCTGAACCCTTGATTGCAAGTTCAGCCATAAGTTCATCCGTATGGATATCGGGATCTATGGCAACTTCGACTTTCTTAAGCATGTCACCCGTGTCCATGCCGGCATCCATCTTCATGATGGTAACGCCCGTGACACTGTCGCCTTCAAGGATCGCCCTTTGTACCGGAGCTGATCCCCTTCTTGCAGGAAGAAGGCTTCCGTGGCAATTAAGACAGCCGTACTTCGGTATATCAAGCACATTCTGCGGAAGTATCTTTCCGTAAGCAGCAGTAACAATAAGATCGGGATCCAAAGACTTGATCTTATCGTATGCTTCCTCTGTCTTTAAAGTCGAAGGCTGATAGCACTCGATTCCGAGCTCTGAAGCCAAGACCTTGACAGGCGGAGGTGTCAGGATGTGCTTTCTTCCGACCGGCTTGTCAGGCTGGCAAACCGCGAGGATAACACTGTATCCGCTCTTAACAAGAGCATCCATGCACACGGACGCAAAATCCGGTGTGCCCATAAATACGATTTTGAGATCAGATCTGTCTGCCAAACGATTACTCCTCTTCAGTGCTGTATACTTTTCCGTCTACGGATTTGTCTATGAAGAGAATTCCGTCGAGATGGTCATATTCATGGCAGATGCAGCGAGCAAGAAGTCCCGTCGCTTCAATCGTGAATTCTTCACCATTACGGTTAAGAGCCTTAGCCACAACATGATCGGGACGGTCAACTTCGCATGTCTTGCCGGGAACGGACAGACAACCTTCACTTCCGACCTGTGAACCTGAAGTCTCGATGATCTCGGGGTTGATGAACTCGATGAGACCGTTCTCATCGCCGACATCAACGATAAATACCCTGCGCAGTACTCCGACCTGAGGCGCAGCTATACCGACGCCGCGGTTATCGTAATACATGGTATCTGCCATATCGTCCAAAAGCTTGATTATCCTGGGCGTGATCTCATCTACTGCCCTGGAAGTCTTGCGAAGAAGAGGATCTCCCTCCAAAACCAGATTTCTAAGTGCCATTATTCGTATACTCCTTAGGCTCAAAGCCTCAAATTTATTACTTGTATATTATAGATTCGAACCATTCAGCGGGCAAGGTATGCAAATACTAACCCCTCTTTATCAGTTCCTCGTAATCTATCTTCCCAATAGCCGTTCTCGGAAGGCTTTCAAGGACTTCGTAACTCTTCGGCAGAGCGAATTTGGATACATTCTCGGCAAGTGAAGCCTTGACCTCTGCAATGACATCATCAGATCCTGTATCAGTTACGATATATGCCTTGCATATCTCTCCTCTGAACTTATCGGGAACGCCTACGACAGCGCATTCTTTTACTCCGTTGCAGGCCAGTATGATATCTTCCAGGATGCCCGGATAAACATTATACCCGTTCGTAACAATCATGCGCTTTATCCTGGAATCAAAGTAAAGATAGCCTTCTTCATCCATATGGCCCATATCACCTGTATAAAGCCATATCCTGCCGTCCTGCCTCTGTCTCAAGGCAGCAGCCGTCTCTTCAGGCTCTCCGAAATAACCCTTCATTACGGAAGGTCCGCTGATTATGATCTCACCGATTACTCCGGGCGTAAGTTCTTCGTCTGTTGCCGGGTCGATTATCTTAATGGTGTTATCCTTGTATACTTTTCCGAGACAATTCTCCTTCAGGCATCCGGGCGGCATAAGACAAACACCGGACAAGCACTCCGTAAGACCGTAACCCTGCCTGATAACGGCTTTTGAACCGTGCCTTTTGAGAAGTTCGTTAAACTCTCTCTGCATCTCGGGAGGCAGTCTGTCACCACCGGATATTACGAGTTTTACAAAACTCATATCCGTTTCAGTGTCATTGGATATCATTGCTCCGAAGATCGCAGGTACGCCCGCTAATATCTCCGGTCTGTATTGATTAATAAGCTTGAAGAAATTCTTGAGTTTGAAGATCGGAAGAAGTACCGATGTTCCGCCGAAAGCCATTATGGTATGGACACCCACGCCGAGACCGAAACCATGGAACACCGGGAGAACAGCAAGTATCTTATCCCCCGGGACAAGACATTCACAGCTGTCTATTGCTTCAATGGCCGTATAGTTGAAATTCCTGGAAGTGAGAAGCACGCCCTTGCTTTTGCCTGTGGAACCGCCTGTGTAGAGCATCGCACAGGGCTCATCCTGATCGGTAAAACCGGTCTCCTTAAGGTCAGTTTCGTAATCTGCGCCAAGACCGATGAAATCTCTGAAAGTCTCATATCCTGCCGCTTTTCTCGGGTTTCTTCCCCTAAGCCTGAATCCGAGCTTGATCATGGCAGGCAGATAATCGCCTGCACTAACGACATAGACTCTCCTGTCAGAATCCTTAAGGAAACCTATATTGGGCAGGATGCCGTCAAAAGCAAAAACTACTTTGACATCAGATGAAGTGATATAACTCTTGAGTTCATTTACTGCCGAGAGCGGATGAATCATGTCACATATGGCACCTATCCTGCTGCATGCATAAAAGAGCATGACCGCCTGAGGTATGTTCGGAAGTATAACTGCCACATGGTCGCCATGAGCAACGCCGAGGCACTTAAGTGCGCCCGCGCATTTGTCCGTCCTGGTTACCAGATCTTTATATGATATATAGTTGCCGTAATAGTCGATCGCAGTGTTTGAGGGAAATCTCAAAGCACTCTGCTGCAACATCTCATAAACCGAGAAATCTTGATAATCAAGGCTGTAACTCATTACTTTAGAAATCCCAGGAATTGATATATCTGTACTGTTCCTCGGTAAGCTTGTCGTAATTGATGTTCTTAGTCTCGAGCAGTATCTCTGCGACCCTGTTGTCAATGACTTCAGGAGTCTGATATACATCGATCGGAAGTCTTTCCTTCTGGGATGCGATATATCTTGCCGACTGTGCTTGGAGTGCAAAGCTCATATCCATGATCTCAACGGGATGACCGTCGCCTGATGCGAGATTAACAAGTCTTCCCTCAGCGATAATGCATACTGTATTACCATTGGAAAGTTCATAACCGATGATGTTATTGCGCAGTTCCTTCTGGGATACTGCAAGCTCGGAAAGCTGCTTAACATTGACTTCGCAGTCGAAGTGGCCTGCATTACAGCATACTGCACCATCCTTCATCATGTTGAAGTGACGGCCTACGATGACATCCTTACAACCTGTAACGGTTACGAAGAAATCACCCAAAGGAGCAGCCTCATCCATTGTCATGACGCTGTATCCTTCCATGAGTGCTTCACAAGCCTTAACGGGATCAACCTCAGTAACGATAACCTTTGCACCGAGGCCCTTTGCTCTCATCGCAACTCCTCTTCCGCACATTCCGTAGCCTGCAACAACGACAGTCTTGCCTGCAACGACAAGGTTTGTAGTAGCCATGATAGCTGTCCATACGGACTGGCCTGTACCGAAACGGTTATCAAACAGATGCTTACATCTTGCATCGTTAACGGCGATGACAGGATATGCGAGCTGATTCTGCTTCTTAAGTATCTCAAGTCTGTGAACGCCTGTCGTAGTCTCTTCGCAGCCGCCCATGATATTGGGCGCAAGATCTTTAAGATCAGAATGGAGCAGCATCGCGAAATCGCCGCCGTCATCAATTACGATGTCCGGGCCGAAATCAAGAGCCATCTTAAGGTGGTTGATATACTGCTCTTCGTTATCCCCGTGGATCGTGTAGACATGCATACCTGTGCTTGCGAGAGCGGCAGCAACGTCATCCTGTGTGGACAGCGGATTGCAACCTGTCAGGGCGACATCTGCACCGCCTCTGCTGAGTGCTCTGGCAAGACATGCCGTCTTGGCTTCAACATGAACGGAAACGGCTATCTTGAGGCCCTTGAAAGGCTGCTCATCGATAAGTTCCTTCTCGATGGCACGAAGCACGGGCATATTGCGGTAAGCCCACTCAATCTTCTCCATGCCGTAAGGCGCCAGGCTCAGATCTTTAACGTCATAATCGGGTACAGACATACGGTTCTCCTTACAATTCCTTTATGAAGCTCGATACCAGTGCACACATCTTATCAGATGCCTGATTTGCGACTTCAAGCACTTCCTCGCCCGACAACTTGCCGGGTCTTATTCCTGCAGCCATATTCGTTACACATGAAAGGGCTGCGATCCTCATTCCCATATGGCTCGCAATGATAGCCTCGGGAACGGTGGACATTCCTACACAGTTGGCACCCATGCCCCGTAATGCCCTTATCTCTGCCGGAGTCTCATACTGAGGTCCTTTTGTATAAGCATAGATGCCTCTTTTGAGCTTGATACCAAGATTATCGGCACACTTTGTCATGAGTTCCATATACTCTCTGTCGTATACAAAACTCTGATCAGGGAACCTGGGACCGAATTCATCAATATTTGTTCCTCTTAAGACAGGAACAACAAGGAACGAGATATGATCTTCGATAAGGACCAGTTCCGGAGGAACAAAATCCTCTCCTATTCCGCCTGCGGCATTGGTGAGGACCAGTGTCTCGACTCCGAGCCTTCCCATAACTCTTACATAGAACGTAATGTCATCGGGATCATAGCCCTCATAATAGTGAAATCGTCCGCTCATCATGAAGACCAGTTTGCCTGAAAGCTCGCCGATTATCAGTTTTCCCGCATGACCGGGAGCAGTGGATGACGGGAATCCGGGGATATCAGAATACTTGATCTCCGAAGATTCATCACAAAGATCAGCCAAAGGACCGATACCGGAACCTAAGACTATGCAGATCTTCGGGATCTCACAGCCTCCGAGATGCTGCTTGATATACTCGCAGGCAGTGTCAACTTTGTTCAGAAATCCGGTAGCATCTGTGATCATATTATTTCTTTCCGCAACAATCCTTATACTTCTTACCGGAACCGCAGGGACAAGGATCGTTTCTTCCTACTTTGGAAGAATCTCTCTTGACGGGCTGAGCCGGCTTATCGTTACCTGTAGAACCCTGAATAGGCTTTGCAGCTGCCAGCGGAGTAACACTTGCATGAGACTCGCTTGTAGCCTTCACTGTCTCTTTGGCCTGGACCTGCTTATCCTGTGAGAAATTAGCTCTCATGATGAACTTGACAGCGTCATTCTGGATAGCCTCGTTCATCTCTTCGAACATTGCAGAACCTTCGAGCTTATACTCGACAACAGGATCGTGCTGACCGACGCTTCTCATCCTGATGGACTGAGAAAGCTGATCGAGAGCATCGATATGATCCATCCACTTGAGATCGACAGTCCTGAGAAGGATCTGTCTTTCTGCCTGACGGAATACCTCAGTAGTGATCTCTTCTTCCTTAGCTGCAAGAGCGTTCTTCGCATCTTCTGCAAGAGCTTCTGCAACTTCATCGGAAGAACCGATCTCCTGGGAATCATCCTTGATCTTCAAGACTGTCGGAAGTTCGCCGAATACATCATCGAGCTTCATACCGAGCGCATATCTCTCGGAATTGGAGATCACTCCGTCGAGAGCAAAGTCTTCAACGAGTCTTTCTGCGACCTTATCGATCATGCCGAGGAAGATGTTATGGACGTCTTCACCGTCGATGATCCTTCTTCTCTGCTCATATGTGATGGTTCTCTGGATATTGTTAACGTCATCGTATTCGAGGACATTCTTTCTTGCGCCGAAATGCATGGCTTCGAGCTTCTTCTGTGAGCTGTCGATGAGCTTTCCGATAGTCCTTGTGGAGATCTCCATGGTATCGTCGAGACCGAAGCTGTCTGCAATTGCGGTAACCTTGTCGCCGCCGAAGATCCTGAGAAGGTCATCTTCAAGAGACAGGAAGAACTTGGATCTTCCGGGGTCACCCTGACGTCCGGAACGTCCCTTGAGCTGGTTGTCGATACGTCTTGATTCATGACGCTCTGTACCAACGATGAAAAGACCTCCGAGGTTTCTTACCTCTTCTGCTTCAGGAGCAAGTTCTTCCTTGAACTTACTCTCGAGATCGGAGAATCTCTTTCTTGCTTCAAGAACGAGTTCATCATCAGTATCGTTATGTGCAGTGGAAGCATCGATGAGCTCATCGGTATAACCGAGTTTTCTCATCTCCTGGAGTGCGAGGAACTCTGCGTTACCGCCTAAGATGATATCGGTACCACGTCCTGCCATGTTCGTAGCGATTGTAACTGCACCCTTACGGCCTGCCTGCGCAACGATCTCAGCCTCGCGCATATGGTTCTTAGCGTTGAGGACGTTGTGCTTGATTCCGTATTTCGAAAAGATCCTTGATAAGAGCTCTGACTTATCGACATTAACTGTACCTACAAGTACAGGCTGACCTTTATCGTGAGCCTCCTTAACGGCTTTGAGCACTGCCGTGTACTTACCGTTCTCTGTCTTAAATACGGCATCGATATCATCCACACGGATAACATCCTTATTCGTGGGAATCTGGATAACGTCGAGGTTATAGATCTGTCTGAACTCGGCTTCCTCTGTATAAGCTGTACCGGTCATTCCGGAGAGCTTTTTATACATTCTGAAGAAGTTCTGGAAAGTGATCGTAGCCAGTGTCTTGTTCTCGCTTGCTACCTTAACGCCTTCCTTTGCTTCGATAGCCTGGTGAAGACCGTCGCTGTAACGGCGTCCAGGCATAAGACGGCCGGTAAAGTCATCAACGATGATTACTTCGCCGTCTTGAACGATATACTGCTGATCCTTCTTGAAGTTACCGTTAGCCTTAAGGGCGTTGTTGATGTAATGCTGCAGATCGAAGTTGTCCGGATCAGACAGGTTCTGGATACCGAAATACTTCTCTGCCTTTGCGATACCGTTAGCAGTAAGCACGGAAGTCTTAGCCTTCTCATCTACAACGTAGTCGGAATCGCCTACGATATCGTCCATATCGACCTTATCGTCTGTCTCGACTACAACATAAGGCTTCAGTGTCTTAACGAGCGCATCTGCCTTAACATACAGATCGGAAGACTCGACGCCTCTGCCTGAGATGATGAGCGGTGTTCTAGCTTCGTCGATAAGGATCGAGTCGACCTCGTCGACGATGGCATAGTTAAGATCACGCTGAGCAATACGCTCTTTGCTTATAACCATGTTGTCACGCAGATAATCGAAGCCGAACTCGTTGTTTGTTCCGTATACGATGTCGCGGGAATACATGTCCTTTCTCTGGTTGTTGGGGATATCGTGGATGATAAGTCCTACTGTCATACCGAGGTAGCGGTAAACCTTACCCATCCATTCGGAGTCACGCTTTGCGAGGTAATCGTTTACCGTTACGACATGAACACCGTTGCCTGTAAGAGCATTGAGGTAAACCGGCATCGTAGCAACGAGCGTCTTACCTTCACCTGTCTTCATCTCGGCTATTCTTCCCTGGTGCAGGATGATACCGCCGATAACCTGAACCTTATAAGGCTTCATGCCGAGAACTCTCCAGGCTGCCTCTCTTACCGTAGCGAATGCTTCGGGAAGGATAGAATCAAGTGTCTCGCCTGCCGCGAGCCTGTCCTTGAATTCCTGTGTCTTACCTGTCAGTTCCTGATCTGTGAGCTTGGAGTATGACTCTTCAAGAGACATAACCTTGTCGACAGTAGATCTGATCCTCTTAAGTTCCTTCTCACTGTGTGTTGGAAATAAACCCATCGATATTACTCCTTAATCTTTTTCTTATTCTTCTCATCATTGGCCTTGAGCCTGTCAAGTGCCGTTCTGTAACCGCCTTCCGGATTGACATAGCAGTTCTTGACTCTCGATATGGTCGTCGAACTGACTTTGGTAGAGGCTCGTGATTTGCCTTTTGTCCTTCCGCACCTGCGTTTACCGCTGTCTTCAGAAGACTCCGTATCGTTGCCGATGTCCTCGGTCTCCTTCGGCGACAGCTCTTTGATTATCTCTTCGTAACTCTTGTTCTGTTCGAACCTTCGAACGATCTGCCATCTGTGAAGGAAAGAGTGAAGTTCGTTGACCGAGCAAAGATCCCTGAAGAACTTATTCATCTCTTCAGGAGTATTCATGGTAAGAATAGCTTCGTACAGGTCTGTAAGTTCTACGATCTCTTCGTCACTGAAAGACGGCGCATCATTCTTATCTATCATCACATCACCACACTGCTACGATCAATTCACCGCATTGCTGACGAAATTGAACAGCACGTTGGCGTATCCGAGATAAATCAATACAGCGGCAGTAGTAATGAGCAGCACAATAAGTATCGCAATGAGGCATCTGGAAAAGAAGAGATCCTTTTTGGCTTTCCTCAAAGTATCTCCGATCGACAGAGCCGAATTCTTGTCGGTAAGTATTGCCGAATTAGCAAGTTCGGGGCGTCTTACCTGATTATTGTGTTTCACTCAATATTCCTCCGTTATAACCGTAATATATTAACGCATTTAGTATTTTAATACAATAAAAAGGAATTTCCAAAAACGTGCGCCCTATTCCGCATATTTCATGCTCGTGCCGTATTCTTCGACTGTCATGCAGATACCCTTGCTGGCGGCGTAGTAACCCATTGAGTATACAGTATTCTTGGCATTTTCATCTGAATTTGACGGTATAACCACGACCAGGCTCTTCTGAAATATCGAATCTATGGTGTATTGAGTGCCGTTTATCTTGGTGTCTGCGCCCCCAAAACCATACAGATCGTCGATATTATCCTGTACTTTCTTGATGATCTCGTCTTCAGACTGATAAGTCGGAGCCGTCAGATCTATGCTCATTATCGATGTGGCTTTGCCGTCTTCATAAGCATCGATTACGGGAAATGTCTTCGGAAGGTTCCCTCCGTACATATCCCTGAAGTAGTCTCCCCTGGTAAAATTGTCCTCGCTCCAGATGTCCGCTTCCTTTTTCTGTTCATCTGAAGCAAGCAGGAAAAGATCTCCTTTCCCGTAGACCGGGATAACATTGTAGATGCTCCTGTCGATGCGGCCTGCCAGCGTAAGGACAGAATAAGTTGTGCAGACCTCGATGATGCTCTTCTCGGTATTAACTTCAAACGTGACATTAATATCGTCAGGCATCATGAAATCCGAGCCGCCGTTACGTCTTATATAGCCTTCCGCGATATCATTTGCCATATAACCTCCGAGCGCGCCCTCCAAGACTATGTCTTCGAGCATGTAGCCTGATGCAAAGTCGGCTCCGGTAATGAACTTTGCTATGGTACTTATGACATCAGTTCCGGTAAGCCCTTCTATCTCAATATCCGGGAAGGCATTTACGGTCGTTGACACAACATCTGAAGCCGTGATGGCAAGCGGGCATATCATCGCTACTTTCTCACATGTCTGTTCCTGTGCCCTTCTCATAAGGATATCTGTCCTGTAGACATTGATCACACTGATGATCGCTGCCAGAAATGCTAAAACGACCGTAAAACCTATCGCAGATTCGATTGTCACTGAACCGCGTTTATTATTCATGAGGAACCTCCCTGTTCATACATCTGATATATCTTCTCCTGCGAGTATTCCTGTCCTCTGTACACGCCAGAAGCGCCCACTCCCGTATAGAGTTCTCCGTAATCTCTTTTGAGGACTTCTATCATCCTGCCGAGCATATTGTCATCGCTTACAAGACACATAAGAAGGAACAGGAAATCCCTGTAGCCCACATACACAAGCTCCATTCCTTCATAACTGACGAGGGCGAAAGTTTCCCCGTTAAGCACATCTATGAGACCTTTGACGCTCTCTGCCGCGCTCTTGATGAGTATCATTACTGTAGTAAGGATCTCCGGATCTATGATCACCACACCGCCGGAAATGGCAAGAACTATGGTCGATATAACCGCAGATATGCCCGTCAGAGCCGCTTCCAGTTCGGGATCCGCGAAGTTTTCCACGGCACGCATTACAAACAATACAGCGAAAACAAGACACGACACCTCTGCAACACCGACCCTGCCGTCAAGACCGGTCAGAATGTATTCAGCATCAAGATAATTCTCTCCGTGTATATCAGAGTATTTTGTTCCGTTGATGGAACAATCGAAGTCATTGGACAGGACGCAGTCGAAGTTATTGGCTGCGTAGAAGGCACATGCAGGGTGAAATGCCGCAGTCATTACAGCATCGGTTACTCCGTATTGGACATCGATAAGCATGTCGAGGCCGTCCACAAGACAGCTGATATCCGTCAGTTCAATCCCGATATCAAGATCTTCAAGGTCATTATCGGCCTCATCTATGGATTTCTTGAATTTAGCAAAATCGATCATCTCCTGCCGGTAATCTTCGGAAGCAATGCTCTCATCGCTTTGCACTGCTTCATCAAACCATTCCGCTATTGTGGAAGCGCCGGACAGGAGTTCTTCAAGATACTTGGCGGCATCACTTGAAGTAAACTGCCGCAGCATCTCTAAGATATCCCCGACTCCGGCTTCGTCAAGGAGACCTTCCACCTGCACAAAAGCCTTCTCGAACCAGATACCGCCTGCACGGTTGGCATAGTAGACGGATATGGCTGCTTTTAGATCTTCCATGCTGAGTGCCTTTACTCCGTACACCTCAATATCGGAATCTCCGGTATATCCATGTGTGGATATAGCCTTTTGGAAAACCTCATCATCAACGTCATTGAGCGTTACCGCATAGATCCCGTATGTATCGAACAATTGCCTGTCATACTCAGCCAGGATAGTCTCAACTTCTGCTCTCAGAGCGCTGCTGTACGCCAGCCTGTAGTCAAGGTCCCAAATGAACATAACGAAAGTGCATTCTATAAGGATCAGGGCTGACAGGATTATGGCCAGAAACAGCGTCATCGTACCTTTCTTATTGCTCTTCACTGTCTTCATCGCTGCCACCTCCCGATGCAATGGTTCCGTAGATGATCCGGTAGTTATCGGATAAACCTGACAGATAGGTACACAGTTTCTCCGGCGAAGTGTTATACGATTCATTTCCTCCGATATCGCTGCTTTCCATCAGCCCGCCATCATCAATGAAGAAACCTATTTCCTGCTGTCCTGCCTTAACATCTTCAAGACATCGCAGTGAAAGTTCTTCCGGACCGACTATCAGGAATGTGATGAATGTGATGATCACCGTAAAGGCGATCGCTGTCTCAATAGTTGACATGGTAAGCCACCTCCTTTTGAGGTTAATCTTACAATGCATATACCCCTTAAAAACCTTACAAAAACCGACAAAAACCGACAAAATAAAGACGCCCCGAAGGGCGCCTTAAAATGCTTGAAACGCTTGATTTATAAGGCTTTGCGTCTTACTGTCTGAGCTTGGCTCCGAGCTTCGACTCGAGCTTGGCAATGATGTTATCGATGTCATTCTTGATGTCATCATCAGACAGTGTCTTGTCATCTGCCCTGAATGCCAGAGAGATGGCAACAGACTTAAGACCTTCTCCGAGCTTATCACCCGTATATACGTCGAACAGCTTAACATCACGCAGATACTTGCCGCCGGCAGACTTTGCCGTCTTGATGATGTCCGCTACCGTTACCTTGCTCTCGGTCGTAACAGCGAGGTCTCTGGAGATACCCGGGAACTTAGGCAGCTGCTTGTAGACTCTGTCCTTCTTGGATGCTGCAACAAGCTGAGGAACATAGATCTCAAATGCACATGTCTCGGAAGGTGTCTCAAATCCTGCAGCAACATCCGGATGGATAATGCCGAGCTTACCGCATGCCTTACCGTTAACGATGATGGAAGCGGTACGACCGGGATGGAATACAGGATCGTCAGTAAGAGGCTCGAAGCCGTAAGATCTGATTCCGAGAACCTTGAAGAGTTCCTCGATGGAAGCCTTGGTGTCATAGAACAGTGCGGCACCGTCCTTTGAGCCGTATGTGAAGCCTGCGAGAGTCCTTCTCTCCTCAGGAAGCTCTCCTTCCACACCGGAAGGCAGATATACATATGCCACCTCGAAAACCTTAGCCTCACCGACACCGCGGCTGTAGTTCCTTGCGGCAATCTTCAGCATGGAAGGCAGCATCGTAGTTCTCATGACGGATGTATCGTCACCGAGAGGATTCGAGATCTTAAGCTGGTTACGCAGAACACTGTCTGCAGGAACCATAAGCTTATCGAGATCAGAAGGAGACTCGAACGAGTATGTGATAGCTTCATAGAAACCGCAATAAACAAGTGTATCGCGGATCTTCTCTACTATCTTCTGTTCATTTGTGCGTCCGCCCAGTGTCGTCTCCTTACCGGAAAGAAGCGTGGGCTCGATCTTGTTGTAGCCGTAGAATCTTGCGACTTCCTCGGAGATGTCAGCCTCGGACTCAAGGTCAGGTCTGTATGTGGGAGGAACGATGACTTCCTGTCCGTTCTCCTGGGCAAACGAGCATCCGAGCTTGGAAAGGATGTCTCTCATGAATCCTTCACTTGCCTCGATACCGAGGAAGCTGTTGATCTTTGCGGGTCTGAAGGGAATGTGCTTGACCTCGCGTTTAGTGGGATAGCAGTCTACAACGCCCTTGGAGACCTTGCCGCAGCCGAGCATTTCGACGAGCTCGCATGCCCTGTCCAATGCCCTGAGAGCGTTCTCGGGATCAAGTCCCTTCTCGTATCTTGAGGAAGCCTCAGTACGCAGTCCGTTGCTTACAGCAGTCCTTCTTACGGAAACTGCATTGAATACGGCAGATTCGAAAAGGATCGTTGTTGTCTCTGGAAGGACTTCAGAGTTCTCGCCGCCCATGACGCCTGCAATGGCGCAAGCCTTCTCCTCATCTGCGATTACGAGCATTGAGCTGTCCAAAGTATGGTCGTTGCCGTCAAGAGTCTTGATGACTTCTCCGTCAGCAGCTCTTCTTACGATGATGTGCTTGCCTGCAAGATAGTTAAGGTCAAATGCATGCATCGGCTGTCCGAGCTCAAGGCAGACGTAGTTAGTGATATCAACGATATTGTTGATGGGTCTCATGCCTGCCTCAGTAAGCTTCTCAGCCATCCATGCGGGTGAAGGTCCGATCTTAACGTCTTCAACGAGTCTGCCCGTATAACGGTAGCAAAGATCGGGAGCATCTATCTGAAGCTTTACGACATCAGCTGTATCCAGCGCGCCTTCCTGCTTAATGGAAGGAACGCAGGGTCTGAACTCCTTGCCGATGGAAAGAGCTGCCTCTCTGCCGAGACCTTCGATGGAGAAACAGTCAGGTCTGTTGGATGTGATCTCGAAATCGATCGTGGTATTGCCGAGACCGAGAAGTTCCTTGATATCAACACCCAGAGGTGTATCGGAAGGCATGTTCCAGAGTCCGTATTCCTCTGCGCCCGGATGGCCTTCAGCGGGAACGTTCAGTTCTTCCGCAGAGCAGCACATACCGAAGCTCTCCACACCTCTTAACTTGCCCTTCTTGATGTGGATGCCGCCGGGAAGGCTTGCGCCTTCTACTGCAACTGGGCAGATCATGCCGACATATACATTCGGAGCTCCGCATACGATCTGGAGATCTCTTCCGAGGTCATCCCTGCCCGTATCAACCTTGAGGACATGAAGATGGTCGGAATCCGGATGGTCTGCCATCTCCAGGACCTTGCCTGTGTATACTCCGTTGATATCATCGCCGGAAGTGATGAGTTCCTCTACTTTGGAACCTGTCATTGTCATAGCATCGCCCAATACCTTGGGTTCAACGTCTATATCCGTAAAATCTTTAAGCCAGATTATAGGTGCTTTCATTGCTTATTGCCTGCCTTTCCTTACTTGAACTGCTCTAAGAATCTTACATCGTTCTCATACAGGAGCCTGATGTCATCGATGCCGTATCTGCCCATCGCGGTTCTCTCTACGCCGATTCCGAAAGCGAATCCGCTGTAGATCTCAGGATCGATACCGCAGTTCTGGAGAACCTCGGGGTGTACCATACCTGCACCGAGAACTTCGATCCATCCCTCGCCCTTGCAGACGTTGCAGCCCTTACCGCCGCACTTCCAGCATGTGAGGTCAACCTCTACGGAAGGCTCGGTAAACGGGAAATGGTGAGGTCTGAGTCTGATCTCCGTGTTCTCACCAAAGAGTTTCTTTGCGAAAAGTCTCAGGGAACCGACCAGGTCACCCATGGTAACGCCCTTATCTACAACGAGTCCCTCGATCTGGTGGAATACAGGTGAATGTGTTGCATCAAGAGCATCGGAACGGTAAACCTTACCTGGGCAGATTACCTTGAGCGGCGGTTTCTGCTGCTCCATTACACGGATCTGCATACCGGATGTCTGAGTCCTTAGAAGGATCTTGTCGTTGAAATAGAACGTATCCTGCGTATCTCTTGCGGGATGTCCCTCAGGTATCCTTAAGAGCTCGAAATTATACTTGTCGTACTCTACCTCGGGACCTTCGGCGATGGAATAACCGAGACCTAAGAAGATATCACAGATCTCGTTGATCGCCATGTTAAGAGGATGACGGCTTCCCGCACCCTTCTTGTCAGAAGGAATGGTTACGTCGATTACTTCTCTTCTGAGCTTATGTCCCTTCTCCTCTTCCTTGATCTTGGTAACGATCTCCTCAAGTCTTGATTCCATGTGGGAACGGACATCGTTGGCGATCTTACCGATCACGGGGCGCTCTTCAGCCGTAAGGCCGCCCATGCCCTTGAGCACCTGGGTAAGCTGTCCCTTCTTGCCGAGGAAAGAGACTCTTAACTGCTCAGCAGCCTGTGAGTCTTTTACCTGCTCCAATGCCTTATCAAATTCCTCGCGAATCGAATTCAAGGATTCTTTGATATCACTCATATTCAAACCTCCCGTAAGGGTTATTTTTCACAAACGGCACTATTTTAGCATAATATAAAGAAAATGCGCGGGGAATTACGCAAAATAAGGATTAGTTCTGATCTCTTCCCCTATCGTTGAATCCGGACCGTGTCCCGGATATATTGCCAACCGGGAATCAAGCCCCTTAATTTTATTTACGGATTCGGATAATTCTACAGGTGAACCGCCCTTGAAATCAGTACGACCGACAGAACCCGCAAAGACCGTATCTCCGGTAAACAGCACGCTCCCGCCTTCTGAGCTGACCAGGTAACAGACAGATCCTTTTGTATGGCCCGGCGTCCTTATGACATCGATCGTCGTATTCCCGAAAACCATCTTATCCTGAACATCTTCGAAAACACTGTCAAAGAGGCATTCTCTTCCGATAAGTGCGGAACAGTTGCCGTAAGCATCACTAAGGAGCGGCTTATCTTCAGCCGAGAGATAGAAAGGCACTCCGGGAAGTGCTTTATGCCATTCATCGATGCAGCATATGTGGTCATAATGCGCATGTGTCGCAAAAACGCCTTTGATCACACCAAGATCAAAGCCTTCTATCAGGTTCAATACCTTATCGGGAGACACGCTCGGATCGACGATGAAACCACCGTCTTCAGTTATGACAACATACAGGTTGGAACTTAAAGGTCCGTAGGGTAACGCTAAGACCTTCATCTGATCAGACAGCTCCTCCGGATACCTCGGCATTATTCCATTCGCGGTAATCGAGAGCGCCGGCATCTATCGCCGTGATCAATACTTCGGCAGAAGCGATATTGGTGGCATAAGGTATCGTATTCTGATCACAGACATCGAGCAATTCTGCTGGATTTGAGCCTTCCTTGGCTATTCCGTCACGCAGATAGATAACACAGTCGATCCCGTTGAACTTTGCCCTGGATGCGAGCTGCTCAAAACCGCTCGAATAATCTACGGACAGACCTGATACATCAAGGTCCGCAGAGGCCTTCAAGAGCTTTGCTGTGTTGTATACGGATATCAGCTGATGCTTCTCCAGCAGTGCCTTATACGCAATGCAAAAGTTGACAAGAAGCTCAGACTTCCTGTTATCAGCCATCAGAACGATCTTCATCAAAGATACCCCAAAATAATATTCATGTAAAAATTTTACAGTAAATCGGATATCTCAACAATTTATCATTGATACAAAAGTGGTAATCAAAAATTGTCTTTTTGACGAGTAGTTAATCGCCTTCGGAAGATATAGTCGGAATAAAGTCTCCGATATCGGGAGTAACATTGAACATCTCGACCGAATTATCGTACTGCTCGCCAAAATAAGCGGCCAGGAGCTTCTTTGCGATAACCGTCGTCGAAGAACCCCACTCACCTTTCTCGACAACGAGAGCGATGGCGACCTGAGGATCATCCTTAGGTGCATAGCAGATAAACAGACCGTTGGAATACTCTTTACGGATCTCCTCATAACCCGTCTCAGCAGTACCTGTCTTACATACGATCTCTATCGGAAAATTCTCGAACTGTGTCTGGGCCGTACTGCTCCACTTGTATGTACCGGTAACAACGCAGCGCATCGCATTTCGGACAGCCTGGATATTCTCGTCTGCAATGCCAAGGTCGACTGCTTCCGTCTGTCCCTGATAGAGGATCGAACCGTCACTTGCGACAACACTGTCGATGACATAAGGCGTAACGAGCTTATTTGTAGCGATGCCAGCAGTATATCTGCACAACTGCATGATCGTAAAACAGTCATCAAACTGTCCGATAGCGGCCTGCGCGGTGTTTGACGGGAACCAGATTTTGTCGTATTCGGATTCGTGCAGGAGCCTTTTGGTCTCACGGCTGGACATAACGCCCGATATCTCGCCCGGAAGGTCTATTCCCGTCTTTACGCCGAGTCCAAACTTATATGCCATCTCAGATATGCTGTCGATACCAGTATCAACGCCTAAGAGCATGAAATAGATATTGCAGGATGTAGCCATCGCGCTGTTGAGATCGAGCGGACCGTGACCGCTGTCCTTGAACTCGAGGCATTTGAATATCCATCCTCCGATATCGATAGGGCTCGTGCAGGTATACGTATTGTAACCAGGCGTAATGACGCCGTCTTCAAGTGCGGCAAGCGCGGTAATGGGCTTGAATGTTGATCCCGGAGCATACATGGACATTATGGCTCTGTTCCAAAGCGGAAGATCGGCAGCCGTTATTTCCTCGTATTCGTCGATACCGAGATAGTACTTAACCTGCTCGGCAGCCTGCTCATCACCATAGTTTGCAAGGATAAAATCGTTAGGATCGTAGTTCGGATAAGAACCCATCGCAAGGATCGCGCCTGTATTCACGTCCATCATGACGAAAGCGCCGGCACTCGCCGTGGCATAACCCTTCTGTTCAAGAGCCTCGGCGGCCTGAGCTTCGTTGATATAATCCTTAAGGGCTTCGGTTCCGACTTCCTGCAACTTGGAATCTATGGTCAGATATACGGTTGCACCCGCTTCAGGCTCGACGCCGTATTCAGATGATACAAACATTCCCTCTTCACCGTATGCGGTCCAGACATTATAAGGTGATATGCCGCTCGATCCGTGCAGATAGCGTTCCATCTGCGATTCCACGCCGGATTTGCCGACCATATCGCTGCTCGTGTAGCCGAACTGCGCAAGGCTCGAATAGGATTCCTGTGAGATCTTACCGACATATCCCAGGACGTGACAGCAGTACAGCGCCTCAGGAGAATATGTCCTTGCATATTCAACACCTGTAACGATGCCCATAAAATGGTAATTCTGCTCGTTAAGCATTGTTATGAGACTGTCCGGGACATCCGTAGCGATTATGACCGGAGTTCCCTTAAGGAATGACCAGTTATCCTGGAATATCTGATATCTTATCCTGATGATCCTGTAAGCCTCATCGTCCGTATAACTCGTATCAAGGCCGAACTTCTGGCGCAGATACAGGAAGAATACTTCAGGATCGGTCTTAACGTAATTATCCGTAAAAGTGACTATAACGCCCTGAGAATAGTCTTCAAGTGCAAACAGATTGGAATCCGTCTGCCACAATTTGATCTTCTCTTCGTCCAGCAGGAATCTGGGCTCGGGATCCATAACGAAATACTGGTCAAGACCGCTGATGCTTATGCAGTAATACTCGTCGAACAAATAACTGAGTTCAAGACAGAGTTCATTGAGTTCGTCGTCGTCAAGATAGGCATTTGCAAGCATTACCGTGTTGTATTTGACCGTGGATGCAAGGACAACGCCGTTACAATCGACGATATCTCCCCTCGGCGCCTGGCTTACGTACTCTCTTGCGATACCTGAAGTACTTTCAGAGATCGTGTTCTGATAATCCGAGAACTGCAGTTTGACTGTCATGCAAAGGATGACAACGCCGAAAACGCTGAAAATGGTGGCCAGAACAAGATATCTGTTAGTGACTATGCCCTTAAGAAGAGGGAAAAAACCTTCCTTCTTCTCATCACCGGAAACGTGATTCCGGTCAAATGCTCCATAATCACCATTCTTCAGATCCGAAGCCATGAACTCTCTCCATATGATTCGATAACATCATCATCTTTATTGTTGCCGTATTTGGGGTTGTACGGGCCCAGGAATCTGAGCAATAACAGTATCGGCACAGCCGCGATCAGATTTACCAGGAGTTGCGGGAGCAGTGAATCAAGGATTACATCCATAACACCTACACTGTACATACCATTAGCAAGCACCTTTATCCAAACAAAAGCAACTATATGACCGAAGATCTTATATATGAGCGTGGCCGCAACCACTGCAAGGAAAGCAAAAGGAATGCTCCTGTGCATCTTTTTCGTGAAAAAAGACGACCCGAAAGAACCTGCCAGGAACAGCACAAGCGCACCTATACCGACAGTAACCTGAACGTTACCGTCAAGTCCCACGACAGCAGGCGAAGCAAAACAATCCCTTACGATGCCAGTAATGATGCCTATCACCGCACCATCGGCAAACCCGAAGAAATAACCTGTAAGAACAACAAAAACGAACATCAGATCCGCTATCTGTCCCCTGAAGCTCATGGTATAGGGAAACGATACCTGCAGACAGGCAAACAGCAGTATATAAACTGTGTAAACGATTACTTTTCTGACGGTAACATGCATATCCATCAAGCGCCTGCTTCCGTCTCAACCGTGGTCTCTTCTTCGTACGGGATCATGACGAATACGTCTTTCAGATCCTTAATGCTCGAATAAGGCTGCAATGTCGCAGTGACATTCAGCGGATTCGAGTTATCGACTTCAACTATCGTTCCAACAGGAATACCTGCCGGGAACAGACCACCGTCACCTGAAGTCACTATCTCGGTACCGGGCTCGAGAACGGCCTTGTCCGATATGTTGGTAACAATACAAAGGCCGGAATTCTTAAGAGCAGCATCTCCGCTGACGAGCATTGTGGCACCATTGACCTCGTTGACTTTGCAGGCAACGGAGAAACCTTCATGAAGCAGCGGAAGGACTTTCGAATTGGAATCCGAAGTCTCGATAACGCGACCGACGAGATTCATGTTTACATCGACGACCGGATAGGAATCGCCTTCTGCCAATACGATTCCGTCAGTTGCTCCAGCGGCTATCGTAATAACAGAGAACCATTCGTCAGCTTCTCTGGATGTGATCGAAGCTCCGTAGATATCGTAATTGCTGAAAGTATCGCGGATCTTGAAGGCATCTTTGAGTTCTTCGTATCTTATGGCTGCCTCTTCGTTCTGGGTAAGCTGATACTGAAGATCGGCAATCTGATCCTTGAGGTCTTCGTTTTCCTGCCTGATCGCCATACCGTCCGTGAGAGCTGCCCAGAAATCAAACAGTGTATCGCCGGCCATCTTAACGAATGACTGTACAGGGTTAGCTATCGCGGAGATCGGTATCTTAAGGAAGGCGAGCGGGCTTCCGGGAATAAGACTCAGTACGATGCCTGAGATGATCAGGATCGATGTCGCAGACACTATGAACCATTTTGCCGTTAAGATCTTCTTCAAAACAGCTCACACCGCCTTTACAGATCAGTTCTTCTTACCGCAGCAATTCTTATACTTCTTACCTGAACCGCAAGGGCAGGGATCGTTTCTTCCGATCTTGTCGGAATGTGCGATGTTTGCATCGCGATATGCTCTTGTGATCTCAGCCATCTTCTCATCTGTAAGAATGGTCTTCCAGAAAGGGATATTGTAAAGCCAGTCAGCCTTTGCATCCCTCATATTGTAGTAAAGCTTCTCGTAATCGATAACGAGCTTGATGTCAGAATCATCAACAACTGATTCAAGATCAAGGTCATCGGCATTTGTAAGGCTGGACTTGATACCATCGAGGAAACCTACGAAGATATCCATCGTATCGTCGGTAAAACCGAGCTTGAGAGCCATATCCTTAGCCTTGCACTCGAGGAACTGGCTGTTATCGGGATATGCAGAGAGGATTATCTCGTATGCATTCTTCTCCATGGCATAGTAACGCTTTACATACTCAACATATGCCTGCTGGTTGGAATTGTCCTCAGATAACTGTATCCATGTCTTATAGTAACTCATATTCAAATATCCTCCGTTATATCAAAGTCTGTCTCTGACAGCTGTTAAGAATTCTTCTGTGTTAACGATCTGCTTATCCGGTGTATCAAGGAGCGAAGCGAGATCACCTGTAATTATACCTGATTCGATAGTCGCAATTGCGGCATTCTCGAGACGGTCAGCAAAATCGACCAGATCTCCGAGGCCGTCAAGTTCGCCTCTCTTGCGGAGAGCGCCTGACCATGCAAAGAGCGTTGCCATCGGGTTTGTGGATGTCTTCTCGCCCTTAAGGTATCTGTAGTAGTGTCTTGTAACGGTGCCGTGAGCAGCCTCATACTCGTAGATTCCGTCAGGTGATACGAGCACGGATGTCATCATGGCAAGAGAACCGGATGCGGATGCGAGCATGTCACTCATGACATCGCCGTCATAGTTCTTGCAGGCCCAGACAAAACCGCCCTCCGAACGCATGACTCTTGCAACGGCGTCATCGATCAGAGTATAGAAATATGTGATGCCTGCAGCTTCGAACTTCGCCTTGTACTCATTCTCATAGATCTCGGCGAAAATATCCTTGAAGCGGTGGTCGTATGTTTTGGAGATAGTATCCTTTGTAGCAAACCAGAGGTCCTGCTTTACGCCGAGAGCATAGTTGAAACATGCTCTTGCAAAAGCCGAGATCGACTTATCCGTGTTATACATACCCTGCAGAACACCCGGATCAGTGTACTCAAACACTGTCTTGCTCTCTTTTCTTCCGTCAGGATATGTGACGACAAGTTCAGCCCTTGCGGCACCGTCGATCCTGAGTTCGGAATTCTTATATACATCGCCGTAAGCGTGACGCGCAATGGTAATGGGCTTTTTCCAGCAAGATACGAACGGCTGGATGCCGTTGATCAGGATGGGAGCTCTGAACACGGTTCCGTCGAGCATTGCTCTGATAGTTCCGTTGGGGCTCTTCCACATATTTGAGAGATTATACTCAGTCATACGCTGAGCGTTGGGTGTGATCGTAGCGCATTTAACTGCTACACCCAGTTCCTTGGTCTTCTCAGCCGCATCAACAGTAACCTGATCTTTGGTTGCTTCGCGGTTCTCAAGACCTAAGTCGAAATACTCTGTCTTAAGATCAACATACGGATCGATAACGATCTCTTTGATCTGCTTCCAGATAATCCTTGTCATCTCATCGCCGTCCATCTCGACGAGCGGTGTCTTCATTGCAATCTTTGCCATGCTCATAATTTCTCCATTATTAGAATAACCATACGATTTTAAGGCATCGGCCCGATATCGTCAAATGCCTCAGGATCTGCCCGATGCTTTTACGATGATCGTCTCCAGGCTCGTGCGTTCGTCGATCAGTCCGTGCTTAATGTCGCTGTCTTGCCTGACAGCTTCAAGATATAGCCCCAGAAGCCTTTCCATATCGAATCCTCTTGCCTGTCTTACGAGTTTTTCAGCGACAAAATCCATTATCCCCAGCCTTGAAGCAAGTTCTCTGCTGTCTCCTATATCCTTGGCACATATCAGTCTCTTAAGATGGTTCATGAATGTTACACGGATAACAATGACCGGCTGTTTGGTGATGATCAGCGTATTAAGGGTATCCAGAGCGGCCTCCGCCCTTCCGGTACCGCATGCATCCATTATGCTGAATACTTTTCCGCTCAGATCAGGCGGGCAGCAGCTCTCGACGATATCGAGATCGACCGAGGTAATGCCTGCACCTTTGCAATACAAAGACATCTTGTTTATCTCGTTTGCCAGCATATTGAGCGACATGGAACATCTGACCGCCATCGAGGCCGCAGCCTCCGATGTAATGCTTATCCCTGCTTTACCCAGCCTCTTTGCTACCCATCCGGCAAGCTGTTCTTCAGTCATGGGAGAGCACAAACATACCGTTCCCTTGGAAAGGAATTCCTTGAAAGGTTTCTTCCTGCAGTCCATCTTCTCTTCCAGGAAGATCAAGATGGCAGAATCCGGGACATTACTGATGAGATCCGTAAACTTCTCGGTAACCTCTCCTGAGAATAGCCCTGAATCGCGTACGATCACCAGTTTCTTCTCAGATATCCACGGCGGAGAAGCCAGCATCTCCTCAATGCTATCGATGCTTATCTTCGGTCCAGATCTTCCGTCAAGGTAACAGACATCCATCTGTTCGGATCCCGGTGAGATGAACTTCGATCTGAGCACATTTACCGCGCTCTCAAAGAAATAAGTCTCTTCACCATATAAAAGGGCAAGATTGACACTGCCCGCATCAGTCTTGAGCTTTGCAAAGAAGTCTTTACTTGTCAGAACTCCCTTGGGAGGTGCCTTTTGCTTTGCCATATCAACCGCCGTAATAAATATCGAGATCAACGGGACCGTCTATTCCGTCAATGTTGCCGAAGCAGCTTACCTGCCACATTACGTAATCTCCCTCATAGCTGCTCTTATAATCATCCTTGCTGATATAGTGAGCAAGCCATACGGTCTCATCTTCAGGCTGCCAGATGGCCTCCAGATAGTACTTGCTCGAATAGAGCATTGCATCATAACCGTACTTGGACAGCTCATCCTTAAAGGCCTGATAGAGTTCCCTCAGATCCGCAATACTGAGATTATACTGCTGAAAATTGGAAAATCTCTCCCAATCGAATACAACAGGGAAATCTAGTTCCTCACCGTTAAGCAGTTCGCAGAGCGCATCAGTCTGTTCCCTGACTTGTTCCTCGGTGTTCGCAAAGGTGTAGATGTACACGCCGACCTTAAGTCCTGCTTCCTTCGCCTCGACAATATTCTTCTTGAACTTATCGTCTATGAGAAGCTCGCCCTTGTAATAGACCATCGCCCTCATGATGACAAAATCACAGCCTGCGGCCTTCATCTTCTCGAAATCAACATCTCCCTGATACTTGGAGATATCAACTCCGAACATGACTTTTCCGTCATCATACTTTGTGATGAGGTCGGAAAAATAGTAGTAATCGATAACATTATCCGAGCCGTCATCAACATCATCTGACGGTGGCAGTGGATCGATAACCTTTACATTTATGCTCTTTGAAGTTGTGTTGCCGGCATCGTCAGTGAGGACAACGGTCAGCGGGTACTCTCCGACCGTCGATGCATCGACTTCGCCGTCTACGGCAATATCAACGCTGCTGTCATAATCGTCGATATAACTAATATAATTGCCGACATCAAAATCAGTGCCGGTCTCTACCGTAATATTATCAGGAGCCTCAAGCCACAACGGAGCCGATGTATCGGCTTCTTCCTCCGTGGTATCAGTTGTCTCTTCTTCCGAAACTGATGTCGCAGCCTCAGAAGACTCTTCCCCGGTCGTTTCTTCTTCCGTAACTTCCGATTCGGTTGTTGCTTCCGTTTCTTCAGGCTTTGCCGTACAAGACACAGAACAGAATATGCAAACGGCGGTCAGTGCAACTGCTAATTCTTTACTTATTTTCATATATTGTTTCCTCGTGCACTAGTATATCAAACATCTCTTTCTTTTCAGTGCTAATTTGAGGTAATTACCCGATACCCAAGATCACGGCGCCGTCAGTATCTGTCCTGTATATCTCACATCCGCAGTTTTCAAGCCTGACAAGGCATTCTTCCGTCGGATGCCCGTAGAAATTGTTCTTCCCGACAGATATGACTGCGATCTCAGGTGTTGTTGCTTCAAGAAAGTCTTCTGAAGTGGAGTATTTCGAGCCGTGATGTGCAACTTTGAGGATGTCGCAGTCGGAAAGAACCCCCTCCTGTAGGAGTTCCTGTTCTGTTTCGGTGCCAATATCACCCGTAAAAAGAACCGTCTTTCCTCCTGATTCGAGCACCATCACAAGACTGTCGGCATTTCCTCCGCCGGCAGCCTGTTTGGGCGCGATCACCTTAAGCTCCACGCCTTCGCCCAAAACAAACACCTGTCCGCAAGGAACCTTGGTACATGCCGAAAGGAACATATCTTCCTCTCCTTCCCGAAACGGGACCGCATCCAAAAAATCTTTAACATCATCGTCTTCTCCGGTAAAGGCAGTATAAACCGTATTTATCCTGCCGCCTGCATAGAGCGCTGCTATGCCTCCTGCGTGATCCGCATCCCAATGGCTCATAAAAGCGTAGTCGACCGAAGCAATCCCGTAATAATCGAGCATGTTACGCACGGTCTTGGCGCCTTCGTCATAAACACCGGCATCTATCAGACAGGTCTTATCATCCGTAATTATCAGGCAGCAATCCCCCTGTCCCACATCTGCGAAGATGACCTGAACCTTCGGCCTCGTAAGTATCTCGGCAGTTCTAAACCCGATACATACCGAAAGCATGATACACAAAGGCATTACAAGATGCTTTTTTACAAAGCAGGACGGCAGCAGGCACAGTCCCGCCAAAGCAAGGAAAGCAATTACCGGACCGTCTGCTTTTGTAACGGGGATGCCCGCTGATGACACGATTTCAGAGCCTGTCCGTGCAAGCGAGATCAGCACCCTGAGGCAGAATACCGCAGGTGCATTGATACCCAGGGCAAACCCCGGTATCAGGAACATGCATGCTGTCTGAAGGATGACTGATGATGCTATCTGTATCACGATTACCGCAGGATGAACTCTGATGCCCGTAACACTGCAGAAAGGCAGCATCGCCGCAGTTACGGTTAACGCAGGAGCCAGAAGGTCTGAGACTGTTTTGCTCAAACCGGCTCTCATCAGCTTGTCTTTAACAGGCGGAAGGAATATGAGCAAAGCGCCTGCGGCAGCAAAACTGAGTTGAAAACCCGAACCTAATGGCGAGAAAGGATCCGCCGTAATCATTATCAGTGCGGCAAGCCCCATGGCAGATGGACCGTCACGTGAGGCAAACGAACACGTGCTCATTACGCAGGCTCTGGTAACCGAATCGCTCCAGCCGGTAAACATGCCTATCGCAAGAGCTGCCGAAGCATACACAAATACCGCCTTCTTTCGTCCTGTATGCAGTGTTTTTAAGATTAAAGGCAATACCAGAAGGAACCCGGCAAAATGAGTACCTGACACGGCCAAAAGATGTGCGCAGTTGGTCAGTCTGAAAGAACGTGTGAAATCATCATCCAGCAAAGAAGTGTCTCCGGTAAACACAGCGGATGCAACGGCTTTGATGTCAGCATCTCCGGCAGAAAAAGTGTTAAGGAAATACAGTCTGAGAAGGTATATCTGATAAGAAACAATTCCCGGAAGAGTTTCAAGCGCAGTTCCTTTGCTGATCACGCGGATTTCTTCGGGCCACATTACATAACTGATCCCTTTCCTGCGAAGATATTCCGCGTAATCGAATTCTCCCGGATTACCGGGTCTTTCCGGTTCCGACAGTTTCCCTGTAAGCCTGATAACATCCCCCGTCCCAATCCCTTCAGATGATGGTACATAGACTGCAGCATGAGCGCCGCATTCAAGGCTGCATTCCAGGACAGCAGTGCCGTCAGCTCTGTATTCGATATCAGATACTTCTGCCCTATATATGCTGTAACCCGTAAAACCGCTGAAAGATGCCAGTCTCGCAGATATGCTGAGACCCGCAAAGACAGCAAGTAAAGCTGTGATAAAATAACACAGTAGGATATGCATGTTATCACGGCAGAATGCTACCCCGAAGATAAGCATGAAGCAGGCCGTTATCAACGCCGGAAAGACTGATTCCGTGTGATAAGTGACAAGGCATGTTATCAGGCAAAGCACCGCAGGGATAATGAGCGGTCTTTGATACAGGATACGCTTTAGTTCCCGTCTTGTTACGGACTTATCTTCGATATGAGCATTCATAATATATGCTAGACTCGAAGAGTGGCTGAAATCACCTTCAAAAACAAGACAAAAACGACAAAGGAAAGATACGATGGATAATATCAATTTTCAGAACACAAGATATTTCAGAACAGCTGCCAAGATAGCTGATCTTCCGGACGACGGACTGCCTGAGATAGCTCTTTCCGGCAGGTCAAATGTCGGCAAGTCTTCCCTTGTCAATTCGATTGCAAACTCCAAAAAACTTGCAAAAACATCACAGAAACCGGGTAAGACCAAGCAGATAATCTACTTCCTGACTGACAATAAACTGCTCTTTGCAGACCTTCCGGGATACGGATACTCAGGGGCTTCAAAATCCGTTACCAAGGATTTCTCTTCCCTTTGCGACGACTATTTCAGATCAGGCCGCAACATTACGCTTTCTCTGCTGCTCATGGACATAAGAAGGGATCCTTCCCCCGAAGATGTTGCCATGATCGAATTCTGCAATCAGACAGCCATGCCCTATTTCTGCGTTTTCACCAAGTGCGACAAATTGTCTGCCCAGCAGGTAAGGAACAGGCTTAATGAGATAAGCAAGTATCTGGACTTCAAAGACGATGCCCAGATCTTCACCGTTTCTTCCCTGAACGGCAAAGGAATAGGCGATTTGAGGGATGCCATAGCAAGCATGATTAGCCTCGGGTAACCATAAAAGGATTTTGACAATAAGCCTTTCAACTCTAAATTCATAAAATATTGAACAAGAATTGGCTAACTTTTCGTGCATTTTTCGAACAGTCAACTTATTTGAATTCAAATCAGGCTTTTATAATATTTATATAGCGAGTAAAGGAGGGCGTCACTTGTAATGAGCGATTTGTATGATAATTCCGATTACAAGCAGGTCAGCCTCGCACCTTTCGGCCCTATCGGCATTATCTCTCACACTGCAAATGAAGACTTTGTAAAAGAAGTATCACGCGTACTCTCTTATAAGCGTGCCAAGCGTGTAGCTGAAGGCCGTACGAATTTCGATCAGACTCCCGGTTACAGCCGCACCGACTATATACTCGATTCCGAACTCATGAGATTCCAGACCGGCGAAGGCAAGTTCTCACTCGGTGAGAGCGGCAGAGGTCACGATATCTACATTATTACCGACGTCTTATCCCACAACATGATCTTTGAGCTGACCGAAGGACTTCACACCATAAGCCCTGACGATCACTATATGGATCTTCTCAGGATAATCTCCACTCTTAAGGGTAAGGCTAAGCGCATTAATGTCATCATGCCATTCGTCTATGAAGGCAGACGTGACAAGCTCGATTCACACAGGGAATCCTACGATTGCGCAGATATGCTCAAGAAGCTTCAGGAACTCGGCGTGGCAAACCTCATCATCTTCGACCCGCACGACAAGAGGATCGAGAATGCGGTACCCACCATGAGCATCGAGTTCCCCCGCTGTCAGTTCAAGCTTACACAGGCTCTTCTTTCAAGATTCGGTTCCATCAAGCTTGATAAAGACAGTACTATCGTTGTAAGCCCCGACGAGACAGGTGTCCCGAGGGCTATTTTTTATTCTTCCCACCTTAACCTCCCTCTCGGTATCTTCTACCGTGAGCGCGATTACACAATCAAGGCCGGCGGAGAACACCCCATTAAAGAATTCAGATACCTGGGCGATGATGTTACCGGTAAGGATATCCTCCTTATTGATGACATGATCAACTCCGGCTCAACCATGATAAGGACCGCCAAGAAGCTTAAGGATGCAGGAGCAAGGAACATATTCTGCATTGCCCCTTTCGGTCTTTTCACGGGCGGGCTTGAGGTCTTCGACAAGGCCTACGAGGAAGGCATTATCAAGTGTGTGTGCTGCACCAACCTGATATACCGTTCCAAGCAGCTCCTGTCGCGCGAATGGTATGTGGATACTGACATGATCGCCTATGTTGCCCGCATCATCGATGTGCTCAACACGGATGAATCTGTCTATGACCTGATAAACTCCACTTCGAGACTTACCGACCTTGTCAGCCAGATAAGGATCGGAGAAGTTTTCGATGAGTTTGATACGTTAGATAAAAGAAATTGAGATAACAGAAAATGAAAGGCAGGCTGCATTATGACTTCAGCATCTGACGAGAAAGCTTACTCACGTTACGACCAGTACGGCGATAACCCCATGGCACCGGTAGGTCCCATTGGTTTGATCGCTCTCAGAGGAAGTGAGGAATTCACGGAGAACGTCAACTTCTACCTTAACAAGAGACGTTCCGAGTACCAGAAGGAACAGTTCGTGAACTCCTACCCCGGATTCTTCCGCGAGGACTACAGGATCCCGGTCGATAATGCCAGATTCTCTTCGGGAGAAGGTAAGGCAGTCGTAAAGAACACGGTAAGAGGTCATGACCTCTACCTCATCTCCGACATCATGAACTGCTCCTGCACATACAAGATGTTCGGCCAGGACAACAGAATGAGCCCTGATGACCACTATCAGGACCTCAAGAGAGTCATCCTCGCCTGCTCAGGCAAGTCCAGAAGGATCAATGTCATAATGCCTTTCCTGTATGAGAGCCGTCAGCACAAGAGAAACGCAAGAGAGTCCCTTGACTGTGCTTTCGCATTGGAAGAGCTCTATAACCTCGGCGTTGCCAACATCATCACTTTCGATGCTCACGACGAGCGTGTTGCAAATGCCATCCCTCTTGCAGGCTTCGAGAGCCTCAAGACAACATACCAGATCATCAAGGAGATGTACCGCCAGGTACCCGACCTCTCGTTCTCAAGCGGAAAGTTCATGGTCGTATCCCCCGATGAAGGCGGTATCGGAAGAGCTATGTACTATGCTTCGATCTTAGGTGTTCCTCTCGGAACTTTCTATAAGAGAAGAGATTATACGACTGTCGTAAACGGCAGAAACCCCATCGTTGCACACGAGTTCCTCGGCGATTCCGTCGAAGGTCTCGATATTCTCATCGTTGACGACATGATCTCATCCGGTGATTCCATGCTCGACATCGCACGCGAGATGAAGGAGCGCGGAGCAAGAAAGGTATTCTGTGCCGTTACTTTCGGTCTGTTTACCGAAGGCATCGACCACTTCGACAAGGCATATGAGGATGGTGTTATCGATAAGGTATTTGCTACCAACCTCGTCTACAGAAGACCTGAACTGCTTCAGGCACCCTGGTTCGCAGACGTCAACATGTGCAAGTTCGTCGCGCTCCTCATCGATGCCATCAACCACGATGCTTCGCTGTCTAACCTCATCAATCCTACAGAGAAGATCAAGCGTCTCCTCAAGGCCAAGGAAGATATCGACTTATAATGGCTCAGCAGCGCAGGAAAACAAGCAGCAAGAAGACCGGAGGAAAGTCTGCGCCACGCAAGGCTTCCTCTTCCCGCAGACAGCCTGCTCCTCAGCAGAGCGGTCCTTCTGCTGCTGATATCTGGGATATGTTCAAAGGATCCAGGTTCTTTTTCCCTGTAATCACGATCGTTGCAATCTTCCTTATTATCGGTCTTGACCTGTTGTTCTCATGGAACAATTTCGAGTTGTTCTTCAAGATACTCGGAGTCGAGCTGATCATTGCCTTTGCCGTATGGATAATCAATCTGATGGTATCTCTCGGCAAGGATAACAAGAGCAGCTCTGATGCGGGTTCTGACGAGGTATAACCCTTGGCGCTTGACGGTATTACATGCTCCTGTCTGGCAACAGAGCTTGATAAGGAACTCTCAGGTCAGCGCATAGACAAGATCTTCATGCCTGACAAGCATACCGTCATCATGCACATCAGGACAAGGTCAGGTGTGCGTAAGCTCCTGATATCATTTGATCCGAGTTTCCCGAGAGCAGGCTTCACCGAAAATGAACGCGAGAATCCGGCTATGCCTCCTCCGTTCTGCATGCTCCTGCGCAAATATCTGTCCGGCTCATTCATAGAATCAGTCTCGGATCCAGATTACGAGCGTATCATCGAGTTCCACATAACCGGAACTGACGAACTCCATGACAGTAAGCACTACAGGCTTATCGCCGAACTCATGGGCAGGTTTTCCAACCTTATCCTCGTAAACCAGTCAGGCAAGATAATCGATTCGGCTATCCATGTTGATTATTCAGTCTCAAGGATCCGTGAAGTCATGCCTGCCCGCATATATGAGTATCCCCAGGCACAGAACAAGCTTCTGCCTGCTGATTCTTTGAACATGATAAGAGAAGGCAGACTTCCGTTTACAGAGGAAGCCATGGGCCGTCCCGTCGAGAAAGCCCTTGTCGAATCCGTCAAAGGCCTCTCTCCTCTTCTTGCCAGACAGTTATGTCATAAAGCAGGAATAGACGGAAGGCTTACGGCTGCCATGCTGCCTGAAGAAGATGCTGCAGCCTTAAGGGATTCCTGCAGTGCATTCCTTTCAGATCTGGTAAACGGCACCGTGCGCCCCGGTGTGTATTTCGGAGCCGACGGAGAGCCTGCGGACTATTCCGTAATGGAGCTCGAAGGCTTCGAGTCTTCCAGGCACTGCGATTCGATATCCGAATGCATAGACATCTTCTATTCTTCCAAAGATAAGAATATTGCCCTAGATGCAAAGAAGCACAGACTCGACCAGATAACGTCAGCGGCTCTGAGCAGGCTCATGAAGAAGAAAGAGATCCATGAGAAGGATTATGCCGAGGGTGCAAAGGCAGACAGTTACAAACGTTGCGGAGACCTTATCCTTACTTATAAGTACATGATCGAGCCTGCATCTGATTCCGTAAAGCTTATGAATTACGAAGAAGACCCGCCCTGTGAGATGGAAGTAAAGCTTGACCCTTCCCTTGATGCATCCGGTAATGCGCAGGACTACTATAAGAGATTCCGCAAGGCAAAGAGAAAACTCGAGATGGCCGAAGAATACCTCAAAGAAGATGAACTCGCCATCACATATATCAGATCACTACGCACGGCTATTGATGCCGCCTCCTGCGACGAGGACCTCGATGCCCTTGATGAAGAGATCAAAGCAGAGATCACAGGCGACCCGGTCAGAAAAGCTGACAAGAAAACAGCTGTTCAGAATGCCGGCAATCCTAACAGGACCGTAGGCATCGCCAAGTCCGGCAAAGCCTCTTCACGCGCCCTCAGGGAAGCTGCCAAGCGCGCAAAGCAGAAACAGGTCAAGCAGTCCAGGCAGACCAAGGCGCTGTCTTACAGGAAATACACGACCTCCGACGGCTACGAGATACTCTGCGGCAGGAATAACATCCAAAATGAGAAACTCACTTTCTCTGTTGCTGACAGAGAAGACTGGTGGTTCCACATCAAAGGCCTTCCGGGAACGCACGTAATACTTAAGACAAGACCCGGCGAAGAAATGCCTTCTGATACCGCCGTTATAGAAGCTGCACAACTGGCAGCATTCTTCTCGAGAAGCACGATCGTGGAAGAACACCTCGAGAGCAAGGGCACCAAAGCAGGCTCCATCAAGGCCGAGGTTGACTACTGCCCCGTCTCACATGTAAAGAAGATTCCCGGTGCCAAGCCCGGCATGGTCATCTATAAGGAATACTATTCCATTATCGTTGATGCGAAAGAACCCGGTCAGGATACTGAAGGTTAAAGCTTCGATACGATATTCTTCATCCACAGTCCCTTCTTGAGGATAACCGCACCGACCGCACATTTGATGAGATCGGCTGCATGCACTATGGCAAATATCGCGATAACGTTCAGCGAAGTAAAATAGCTTAGGCAGTAAGCCAGCGGCACAGTTACTACCACCATATAAAACGAATCAAACAGGAACGTGATCACGGTCTTCCCTCCCGCCCTGATAGTAAAGTAGGACGTATGAAGGAATGCATCCTTGGGATAGAAGAGCGCCTGGACGACAATGAACATGGTTCCTAAGGCCTTGGCCTCATCAGTTACGTTATAAAGCATCGGATACAAGCCTGAAGTAAGCAGGAGCAACAGACCGACAGTCGTGCCGAGCATGACCGAAGTCGCAAGGATCTTATTATCCGTTTCTCTCGCTTTCTCCATCTCGCCTGCACCCAGAAGCCTGCCGACAATTATGGCAACAGCATCACCTGTAGCGATGAAAGCAATGTTAAAGCAGTTATTGATCGTGTTGGCGATGCCTTGTCCTGCAACGACATCGAGACCGCGGAGCGAATATGCCTGGCTCAGAAGGAATATACCAAGAGACCAGAGAGTTTCATTGATAAGAAGCGGGAATCCGGTTGTAAAGAACTTTCCGAGTTGGACCGCAGGCACCTTGAGAGTCTTGTATACACCTTTAAGATACGGAGTCTTCTCAGGATGACGTATTACCCAGATCCTGATTATCAGGAACTCGGCCACTCTGGCTATGACAGTGGCAACAGCCGCACCATGGATGCCCATGGCAGGCAGGCCCAGTTTGCCGTAGATCAAGATATAGTTGAACACGAGATTGACTACTACGGAAGCAAGACCGGCCTTCATTGGAAGCACAGTCTCACCGCATTCCCTTAAGGTTCCCGCATAGACATTCGTCATTAATACCAACGGCAGTGTGAGCATGATTATATGCAGGTATCCGAGACCATACTCCAGTGTCAGCTGAAGGTCGCCTTCGCTCTCACTCTCGTTAAGGAACAGACCTATTATCTTATCTCCGGCAAACCACATGATCAGAGCAGATATAAGACACAGGAGCGTGCCAAGCATAATCTTGTATCTGAAAGTATTCCTGATACCCTCGTTGTCACCCTTGCCGTAGAACTGCGCAGTAAAGATGCCCGCACCCGACAGACCGCCGAAGATGCAGAGGAAATAAACGAACATTATCTGGTTGACGATACCGACAGCCGAGAAAGGCTCGGTACCAAGCGCGCCCACCATAAGATTATCCAGGAGCGACACGAAATTCGTGATGCCGTTCTGGATCATGATGGGAAGAGCCACCGCAATAAGCATGCGGTAGAATTTCTTGTCACCGATAAATTTGCGGCGTAAACTGCCCAAGATAAGATTACTTCCTCTCTTTACTTCTCGAAAGATTTGTAAATCTTATCACGGAACTCAGAGCTTTCAAGAGAGAAAATGCATCCGCAGTACTTCTGTCTGTATAGACCTATCTCCCTTGCCATGTTCTGACCTTCACGGAATCCGGGCCTGAAATCAATATAATCGAATGCCACGTTATACTTCTCGGCTTTCTCACCTGCTATGGATGCGATCTTGTCATGCTGCTGGTAAGGGCTTACGAGAAGCGTAGTGCTGAAAGCATCATAACCGTTCTCCGCTGCATATCTTGCAATAAACTCAAGACGCTTGTCATAGCACATGTCACAGCGTGTCGGATAATCCTTAAGATACTCTTCTGACTTCCAGTATTCTTCCTCGCAGGCATCACCTTCAGCGATCAGCTTAAGGTCATAGTGATCTGCGACCTTGCCGAGATTCTCAAGGCGTCTGTCCCATTCAAACTGCGGATGGATATTGGGGTTATACCAGAACAGGTCCATTTCGCGGCCTGCTTCCTTCAAAAGATTAACCGGATACATGGCACACGGACCGCAGCAACAGTGCAGCAACAGTGACATCAGATATCTCCCCCGTTATTGGCAGTCCATTCTTCGATTGTAATGTTATCGGAAGAAGAAGGCTTTGCTCCGCCCCTTACCTTGGCAAGATAATCCTCAGGCACGGGCAGGTTCAGGTGCTCGAAAGCTCTCTTCGTAAGCATCCTTCCTCTCGGTGTCTTCTGTATGAATCCGTTCTGAAGAAGGAACGGTTCGTATACGTCTTCTATCGTGACCTGATCTTCACCTGTGGTGGCGGCAAGAGTCTCAAGACCTACCGGTCCGCCGGAGAAGACATCAGCCATAGTCATCAGCATCCTTCTGTCTACTGCATCAAGTCCGATATCGTCGATATCGAGCTGCTTAAGTCCGAAGTCTGATACTTCCTTATCGATTACGTCCTTTTCCATGTAAGAAGCATAGTCACGCATTCTCTTAAGGAGTCTTATCGCGATTCTCGGAGTACCTCTGGAACGTGCCGAGATATTCCTCAGGCCTTCTTCATTGATCTCGATACCGAGCAGTCCGGCATCACGTGAAAGGATGCTCATCAGTTCTTCCGTCTCATAGAGTTCGAGCCTGTGGATCATGCCGAAACGGTCACGCAAAGGCGATGAAATCATTCCTGCCCTCGTAGTCGCACCGATAAGGGTAAAATGCGGAAGGTCGAGCCTCATCGAACGTGCGGCAGGGCCCTTGCCGATCATGAGATCGAGTTTATAATCTTCCATCGCGGGATAGAGGATCTCTTCCACGCTCTTATTGAGTCTGTGAATCTCATCGATGAACAGTACTTCATTCTCTTCAAGGTTGGTAAGAATGGCAGCAAGATCGCCTGCCTTCTCGATGGAAGGGCCGGTCGTAATATGAAGGCCTACGCCCATCTCATTGGCAATGATGCCTGCAAGAGTCGTCTTACCTAGTCCCGGAGGACCGTACAGAAGAACATGGTCAAGAGCTTCACCACGCTTCTTTGCAGCTTCGATGAATATCTTCAGATTGGTCTTGACCTTGGTCTGTCCGGCATAGTCTTCAAGCCTGACAGGTCTTAATGTCTTTTCATCGCCGTCACCGGGCTGGACCATCCTGCCGAGTACGCGGCTCTCTTCTTTCTGGTAACCTTCGTAATCCATCATGCTAACTTACTTCCGGATGCTAATTTGAGTGCTTTCTTTATGAGTTCTTCAAGACCGATGCCTTCTGTATATGCGCTTGCCACAGACTCGGTTGCTTCCTGCTCCTTGAATCCGAGCATCAGGAGCGCTCCGACCGCATCACTCATAACAGAGCCGTCTGCCGCGCTAACTGCTCCTGCCGATACGGCAAGCTTTGTCGTGCCTGCAGACTTGCCGGTCTGAGCCTTGAGCTTATCCTTGAGCTCCAATATGATCCTCTCTGCAGTCTTCTTGCCAAGACCTTTGACTCCTGTTAGAACGGCTACGTTGTTGCTCATGACCGCAGCAGCAAACTGTTCGGGCTCAAGACATGCACAAATGCTGTGCGCTACCTTCGGGCCTATGCCGCTGACGGTAATAAGCTTAAGGAACATATCCTTCTGCTCCTGCGCTGCGAAACCATACAGCGAGATATCGTCTTCCTTGACGCTCTGATATACGAAGACCTTTACTTCGTCTCCTATGCCTCCGAGAGGCGCCGATATCGAGAGCGGGCAGTTGATAAGATATCCTACCCCGTTGTTATCCACGATCAGTTCGGCTTCGTTCCTGCCTGCTATCGTACCCTTGATATATGCGTACATGTGATCTCCTTATCAACCGAATTCGTTACGCTTCGAGTATCCGTACCTTCCGTGCTGGTATCCGGATACAACCTTGTTAGAATTGTTAATTCCCGTGTTAGCAAGGCAGATGGCTATAGCCAAGGCATCCGCAGCATCGTCAGGCTTCGGTATCGATTCAAGACCAAGCAGCCTCTGCGTCATGAGCTGTACCTGCTTCTTCTCGGCTTTGCCGTAACCCGTTACGGCAAGCTTTACCTGCATCGGTGTGAACTCATATGCATCGATGCCGGCTCTTGCTGCTTCCACGAGCACTACGCCCCTTGCCTGAGCAGTTCCTATTGCAGTCGTGTGGTTCTGTCCCATGAACAGCTGCTCTATTACCATGCAGTCAGGCTGGAACTGCTCTATCAGATATCTTACCTTATCGTTGATGGCCAGAAGCCTCAAAGCAAAATCAGCCTTGGAAGATGTCTCTATCGCACCATAATCCACAGCCCTGAGCTTGCTTCCGGTCTTCTCGATTATCCCGTAACCCGTAATGGCATAACCGGGGTCGATGCCCAATATCCTGTGCGTGACCTTATTCAAAACACATCCTCACAAACTAAACATTTGTTCGTATTATACACTAACAGTTTTTTATGACAAGACATCGATGACCGAATCGCGGTGCTCGGGAGGCTCCGGTCCTATCTCATATGCTTCAAGGGCCATATCCATCGCTTCGTAGAGGCGGTCTTCATCAAGGTTGGCGTGCTCGCCGTGACAGAGCGAACAGAGGACATCTCCTCTTCTCACCTTATCACCGCGCTTCGCATAGAAGCATATGCCTGCACCGTAATCGATCTCATCAGTCTTGGCAAGTCTTCCGGCGCCCAGGAGCATTGAAGCCTGACCTATGAGATCTGCCCTTATTGCCCTTACATAGCCTTCATCGGGACTTGTAACATGCATGGCATCGAAAGGATACTCTCTGTATATGGGCGAGCCTATAGCATCCAGCCTGCCTCCCTGGGACACGATAAGCTCGGAATACTTAAGGTGAGCCCTGCCGTCTATCAGTCTCTCGACACACTCTTTGCGGAGCTCGTCCTCACTCATGCCGTCTGCCTTATCTGCCATCTGAATAAGCCTTACGGCCAGTTCTGTCACGATATCGATAACATCCTGGCTTCCCTTGCCGGTGAGAGTCTCGTAGACCTCCTGCATTTCGAGAGTATTGCCGCAGCATCTTCCGAGAGGCTGGTCCATGTCCGTGATGACTGCACACATGTCCCTGCCCGCACTCTTGCCTATCTTGATCATGGCCTCGGCAAGTGCTCTGGCCCTTTCTTCCGTCTTCATGAAAGCTCCGCTGCCGCAGGTAACATCGAGAACGATGGCATGCGCACCGCCGGCGAGCTTCTTGCTCATGATGCTCGAAGCAATGAGCGGTATGGAATCGACAGTTCCCGTGACATCCCTGAGCGAGTATAAGATCTTGTCCGCAGGGGCCAGATCGGGAGTCTGTGCGGAGATGGCCATGCCTGTCTCCTTGACGTATTTCTCGAGTTCCGTGTGAGGCAATTCGATATTGAAGCCGTCGATCGAAGCAAACTTATCTACGGTACCGCCGGTAAAGCCGAGACCTCTGCCTGAGAGTTTGACCGTCTGAACTCCGAAAGAGCTGATAAGCGGCATCAGGATAGGCGTGATCTTATCGCCGACGCCGCCTGTACTGTGCTTGTCCACCGGGATACCGTCAAGATATGACAGGTCATTGGGTTTGCCGGAAGATGCCATCTCGAGAGTAAGTGTTGTCATCTCTCGCTCATCCATGCCGTTCAGTACAATGGCCATGAGAAGCGCGGAAGTCTGATAATCCGGTATCGAACCGTCGGTAACTCCCTTGACGAAGAAAGCTATCTGCTCGTCAGAAAGAGACCTGCCGTAACGTTTATCAAGAATGATCTCAAGCATGTTCATGATATCGGTACCTCTTTTTATTAATACTAAAAGAATAACATTAAATCTCTGATAGACATCTGTTTTTATGCTAAACTATCTAAATCAATAATGAGCGGAGGATCTGATGTCTCTTTCTGTAATCATCATCGGCTGCGGAAGGGTCGCGGTAAAGCACCTTAAGTCGATATCCAAACTGCAGGGCCTCAAACTTGCGGGCGTCGTCGATACAAACCCCGATTCGGCAAAGAGGCTCCTTAATTCCGTAAAGGGATTTGCAGACACTCCCGTATTTTCCGATTACAAGGAAGCCATCGACACCATAAAGCCTGACATCACTGCCGTAACGGTACCGTCGGGACTTCACTTTCAGATAGCAAAATACGCCATGGAACACGGAAGCAACCTGCTTCTCGAGAAGCCCATGACAATGTCCAATACAGAAGCAAGAGAGATCTACGACCTGTCAAGATCCACAGGAAAGAAGATCGCGATGGGACACATCTACAGATACCTCCCTATCGTTAACATCCTGCGACAGGACATCGCGACAGGCAAGTTCGGCAAGGTCACGCACGGCACAATTAACGTCCGCTGGGGCCACGGCGACGATTACTATGACAGCGCGGCATGGAGAGGCACCTGGCAGAGCGACGGCGGCGCGCTCATGAACCAGACCATACACGCCATAGATCTTCTCATCTGGCTTATGGGTTCCGAACCCGTTGAGGCACAGGCAATGCTCGCTAAGCGTCTGAGGAATATCGAAGCAGAAGATCTCGGAATGGCTACGCTGAGGCTCGAGAACGGCGCTCTTGCCGCTATCGAAGGCACTACCGCCACCATCCCTTCCAAGCACATGGCCGAGTTCACCGTTTTCTGCGAGAAGGGCATGATCACCATGGGATTGGACTCCGATGTTCCCCACATTGCCGTATATTCCGTAAAGCCTAACGGAAAGACCAAAAAGCTTAACGGTTATTACATCAGGAAACAGTTCAAGGAAGGCGGCATGTTCTCCTACAAGTGTGCATTGAATCCCCATATGGGCATCTACAAAGATCTCAGGGATTCCATAACGGAAGACAGGCAGCCCATAGCCGATGCATATGCCGGATTCTCCTCTGTGGATACCATGCTCGGCATATATAAGTCGGCCAAGGAGAACCGTCCGGTGTCCCTCCCTCTTACGGATAGTTTCGCGACTTCTGAGATGAAGGGATTTTTTGATTAAAAAACCTGTTGACACATAAAAGTACAATGGTTATAATCATTTCCGTTGCTTAACGCACCTCTAGCTCAGATGGTAGAGCAACTGACTCTTAATCAGTGGGCCCAGGGTTCGAGTCCCTGGAGGTGCACCAAGAATAAACCCTTGAGGAATGATCCTCAAGGGTTTTTCTTTTATCTTAATCTATCACCTGTCGTGTTTTACCATTTGCTGTAATTAGAATAATCAGACTGAGTATCAACGGGCTGAGCTGCCACAGGCTGTGCTGCTACAGGCTCTGCTGCCACGGGCTGCTTGGGAAGCGGATAGATCGGTGCGATGAACTTATCACTCTTCGATGCCTTGATGATGACAACAAACAGCGCGATGTATGTTCCGATAACTACCAGGATCAAAAGTCCGAGGCATGCAAGGAGACCGAAGATAAGTCCTGCTTCATACATACCGTCTGCATACTCAAGTTCCTCTGCAAGAGGGACAAAGGAAAATGCAAGTGTATCGTAAAGTCCGTGGATTAGCGAAGGGATCAAGATAGCAAGGAAGATATTCTTTCTCTTTCCCTTCTTATCACCGTTGTTCATGGCAACTCTTGCACGTGAATAGAAGACACCCATCAGCACGCCGTACATGAAATGACCCGGAATGCAGCATATAGCTCTCATGATAGCCGTTACAAGCGACTGTGAACCGAGAACATAACCAAGGTTCTCCAAAACAGCGAAAACAAGAGCCGATGTCGTACAATAGACGATACCGTCGAACTTACAGTTGAATTCGGGGCTCTTCCATGTGGGAACCCTGGCACCGAGGAACTTAAAGAGCTCCTCAGCAGGTGCGATGATCAGGAAGCAAAAGGCTGCAATAAAGAGCAGATTAGAGTCATCTTCACCCGTAATCCCCTGCAGCACGGCTTCACCCACAAGTTCCGCAATAACGGCAGCAATGATAAACGGAATCTCCATCAGAGCGATCTTGATAAGGATCTTCTTTGATTCCTTTTCCTTCTTGTCCAGCTTCCTGGTCATGACAAAAAGGATGATTCCCGGAACGACTGCAATCACAAATAAAATGATCGATAGTGTCATAGTTTTTCCTCTCCTTAAATAACTCAATGATGTAATGATAGTATTCTTTTACTACTATGTCAATACTATATACATCGAAATACACAAAATTTTTGAGAATTCTGTGCATTTATCGGGATTGGCCGACTTTTCGCATTACTTAAAGAGCGGTATAATCCTACTGTTTTGAGAGAGGTTGTATGAATAACTGGTTTATATTCGGTGTCTGCGCACTCATAGCATATGTTTTGACTTACCTGTTCATCCTTAAGAGACCTGGTGAAGGTTTCCTGCTTGGACATGACCGCGGACGCAAATTTGCCGAAGGCGCAGAAGTAAATATCGGAAAACCTACCGGAACGGGGCTGTATTTCACGACTGTCTTTACCCTTGTTTCGATGGCATGCATCTTCATCGTCTACTTTAATCCCGGAGCCATATTCGGTGTTGGCGTTACATTCCTTGCCATGATTACCGGTCTTCTCGATGACCGTTCAAAGAAAGCCTGGAACGAATACATCAAAGGTGCTCTTGATTTCGGTCTTTCCCTTCTCGGTGCTGCCGTATGTCTGATATTCTGTTTCGGCGGTTATGCCGTGATCAGCCTTAACGGTTTCCCCGTGTTCATGAACCCTGTCCTGTTCTTTGTTCTTGCTGTGGTGCTTTTCGTCGTGTCCATCAACGCGACAAATGCAACGGACGGCATAGACGGCCTTTCCGGAACCCTTACGATACTTACGATCATCACACTCGCAGTTGCTGCATTCAGGAACGGCACGCTCACATTCCACGGAATAATAATAGGCGGCATCATGGTCTGCTGCCTTGTCGCATACTTATTGTTCAATTTCTTCCCGAGCAAGGTACTCATGGGAGATGCAGGTTCCAGGGCTATCGGTTTCTTCATCGCCTTCTACGCGATCTATCTGAAGATCCCTTTTGCTTATCTTATCGTCGGCCTCCCCTTCCTTGCTGACGGCGGTATCTCCATTCTTAAGATAACCGTAGGAAGACTTACTAAGAAAAAGATAATTCTCTTCAAAAATATAAGAACTCCTCTTCACGAGGAGCTCAAAAAGAACCGCGGGTTCAGTGTTCCCAAGATCTGGAGGACTCTCACAATAGCGACATTGATAATCGATGTTGTCTATATCGCAGTGGTTGTCATCCTTCACCTGGTCTGATCAATAACAGATATTAATCTTCAGGATTGCTTCCCTCACCGAGGAATTCGGAGAAATCGTCGAATGTCTCATCATCTGTTGCGATTGATTTCTCATCAGCCTTAACCTCAGGTTTGACTTCAGGCTTTGCCTCTTCTTTCTTGGCAGAATCATCAGCATTCTCGGCAACTGCTTCTGCAGCAGCTGCGGCACGTTCTTCTTCCTTCTTCTTCTCTGCGAGATACTTCTCCTGTTCTCTGTCGATCCTTGCACGCTCACGTGCTTCTTCGAGAAGCTGCTGCTGGAGTTTTCTTCTGTCTTCTCTTGCCTTATTCTTGGCATCGATCTCAGCCTGGGCTTTCTCTTCTTCAGCGATCTGCTCTTCCATCTTCTTGCGATCTTCTTCATTCATCTTGTTCGCATTCTCACGGCGGAGCTTATTGAGATCGGAAGGAGCCTGAACAGCATTCTTCATTATCGAATCCATGCGCTTACGGCTCTCGGCTGCCTGCCTCTCTTCGTCGGCAGCAACTTTATCACCCATATTCTGAAGATCAGACAGTTCGTCTGTTGACACAGGAGCAACAGCACCTGCAACAGGCTTACTTATCGCGAAAGACTTTATCTCAAAATCTTCGACGCCGGAAGCAGAATAATCTGAAGCTGCATCCTTTATGGTCTTCATATCCGGTATATCAACACCCGGAAGTATCTCATATTTCTTCTCGTCAGGCATATTCCCTCCTCTTAACCTGCCTTTGACAGGATAAACAAAACGATTCCCACGACTGCAAGCAGTAATCCGATGCAGAATACCGCGACAGACAGCTTGCTGACTTTTGTCTTCCCTTGCTTAATCTCTTCAGGTTCCTTAACTTCTGTCAACTCGGGCTTCTCTTCCTTCACCGGCTCAGACGGAGTCTCCGCTGCTTCGGCAGGTTCTTCAGCCTTCTTGTTTGTTATTATCTCCTGCGCCTTTACGAGCTCAGGCTTGATCTGCACAGACAGATCTTTGAAACTCTCGTCAGATGTTCCGAACTTGTCTGCGCTGCTCTCCAATGCACCTGCATCGGGAGCACTTGTCCCCTCAAAATACATAATGCCGATACTTGCATCGTCAGACACGTTGCTTCCGCCGACTATGAATTTCTCGACTGTATCCTTAAGCGCAGCCTCTCCGGCTTCCCTGCCTTCGCTGAAAGTCTCAGCGAGTTTCACTACAACGGGTTTAACAAGACCCGCTTCTTCATTGTATACGCTGTCCTGAACGCCGTCTGTCATGAGAGCTATCGCGTGGCAGTCATCGACAGTAGTCTTAAGAAGACGCATATAATTATCAGCATGAGCCGCAGTCACAAAGAATGTCTTTCCTTCCTTGTCATTCTGAGGCATTGTAAAAGGCGAGACACCTGAAGAAGAGATCCTTGCGATAAGGCCGTCACCGATATGTCCGATCATGAGCCTTCTGTCCTTGACCGCTGCAAAAAGGAGCGTGCAGGACAGCCTGTCTATTACATCAAGATCGCGCTCGTCCATTATCTTCGAGAACTCGACGCGGAGCTTCGCCATGAGGTAGCCGCGCACCGCAGCCTCTCTGTTCTCGGCATACAAAGCATCGAAATGATCACACAGGACAGAAGCAATTGTATCTACGGCACACTTGGAACCGAACCTTGCATCGGTATACTGCTTTCCGCCTGCACCGTCAGCAATACAAACTACAGACACGCCGTTGCGCGTAACCGCACAAGATGCATCCTCACACGGTGTACCACGGCTAACGTGCTTGTTTCCAATAGTTGTAAAGCAGCCAACGGTTATTCCACTGTACATTATTCGTCTTCCTCATCAAGGAACTTCATGAAATCATCGACTCCGACAGAATCGCCCTGGGGCTCGGTGTTGATGTTGTAAAGGATATCGTCGCTCTTTCCGGAAGATACGATGGAAGAAGACGAAGATCCGAGGAATTCAAAGAGTTTTCCGAAATCTGCGGAAGATACCGAGATAGGCTCTTCTCTCTTAAGCGAGAGTCTCTTGAGGATATCGAGGTCAGCACCTGAACCTACACCGATATTGAAGATAACGAGCTTATCTTCAGCCTCAAGTTCGTTGCATGCCTTGATTGCAAGTTCCATATTCTGCATGGCATTAGGACCTTGCGGAGCACCGTCGGTGATTACTACAAGCCAGGGCTGATAGTACTTGATACCCATCTCTTTGTAGCCTTCTTTACGTGTGTTAAGAAGTTCCAATGCCGTAAGTATGCCTTCACCTATAGGTGTGAGAGTCGTTGAAGCCTTGATCTCAGGAACACCCTTTTCCTTTGAGATCTTACCGAAAGGCATAGCAATCTCAACCTTAGCTCCGAACGTAACGATAGCTATGTCCGTAGAAGATCTTGTATCGTCATTAGCCTTGATCGAAGCCATGAAGTTCTGAAGACCCATGTTAAGGAGCTTAATGGGGTTACCCATCATGGAACCCGATGTATCAAGCGCAAAACAGATCGGTAATCTTCTCTTCGTGCTGCTTCCGAAATCAGAAGCGTTAAAAATCGAATCTGCCATTAATAATCCTCCCGGACATAGTATTTATATTGCAGTCTGTCAGAACAAACCGAGGAATTTTCCGTTCTTCTTTTCCGGCTTAGGGGTTTCCTTTCCCTTCTCTGAGCCGTAATTTTTTGCCGCTTCGGGATCGCCTATATTGCGCGGCTCATACTTTCCGCTGGGAGCAGCAAAAGTCTTCTTCTCGAAAACAGGCTTCTGCTCGGGATTCTGGAAAGGAGAATACTGCTTCGGCATGTCGGCAGGCTGCTCTTCAGGCGCTGCAGCCGCGTTCTCGGCATTCTCAGATAACTTCTTCTCAAAAGCAGCAGTAACGGAGTTGCCGGTCTTGTGCTCTTCAGGACTGAAATCGTTTGCCAGACCCGTATACTCCTTCTGATTATACGGAGAATCAGGGAACAGTTTGTAAGCCTCGACGTCTTCTCCCAGCTTGAAGTTGATTATGTCTTCACGGTACGCGGACACTGCGTCATACCACTGAATAGCCTCGTAACGGGTACCTTCGTGGAAGGTATTATAAAGCATGGTGCGGATCCTCTCAGGGAGCCTTCTCCATATAAAGTTATAGCCGCCCAAAGGGATATGTTCTTCATCAGAATCATCAAGAGTGTACGGGAACTGCTTTCCCAGTATTTCCTCTCTTAATGTCTCTGCTCCTTTCCTTGTGGCATACGGATGCAGACCGCAGAACAATATGGAGAATACAAGCATTGCTATGGAGTAATCCTCATCACAAAGTCCGCGCAGGAACCCGGAAAAATCCTGACCCCACAATCTCGGATCGGTAAACTCTTCCGTACCGACAGGGCAAGGTAAATTTCCAACCTGGACACTGTCCATATCGATAAGGTAGACCTTCTTGGGGGATGCGATCAATGCATTCTTGAGCTGGATATCACCTGCAATGACATTGTGCAGATGCAGATAGAGATACTTCTCGATAAGAGAGATAAGGGTATCGACCACATCAAGTCTTGTCCAGTCAGGGAACTGTTCAAGGATCGCATCGGGGCCGTCGAAAACGCTTCCCAACGTTGTTCCCTTGCCGAGAGGCATCGTATAGCCTACGGGGATATTGTTGAAATGCAGAAGTGTCCTCGGAAGGCAGAATCCGGATGTCTGGATCCTGAGTTCTGAGAGTTTCTGGAGCTTAGCCCATCTTAATGGAGTGATAATGCCTCTGTGATAGATCTTGGCAACAAGCGACTTGTTGTTCGTGGTAAAGACCATACCCTCAGCACCGCTGCTCATACGCTTCACGAGTTCATAAGACTCATTGCCGTTATTGCTCTTGACGATATCGCCGACGCTGGCAAAAGCGTATTCATCAAGGAAAGAATTATTAAGTGCAAGTTTGCTTACATCAGGATAAGGATATTCTTCCGTCATCTGCGCGATGGAATCGAATATCTTGAGTTCCTTCTTGGTAAGGATGGCAACATTGCCGGAAAATTCAGGCTTCTTCTCGTAGAGACGCTTTGTGAAGATCGCATTTCTGGTGGAAATGATACAAGCATCCTCAACAGAAGATAAAGCTTCAAGGAAAGCATCTGTCTCTATCTCGTTTACAAGGTGGAGCTTGTGGTCAGGAAGCAGATATGCGCAGAAAGTCTTCATCGCATCGATGGCTTTACCGTTCTTGATATCAGCCTGACGGACTACGCAATAATGGAGCATCTTGAACGACTTGTTGACATAGACTTCAATGCCGTTCTTCATGATGACATCCAGCAATTCAGTAAAGACCTGCGTTCCGCCGGCCTCAAACATTACCGAATAGTCAAAAACTAAAGCCTTATATTTTGCAAGACTCTCAAACATACCCATCACTCACTTCATAGATTCCCAAATAAATAATATATTAATGTAATGGTTCTATCAATGAATTTGTTGAGATTGTGGCAAATTTGTTATTTCTATTTAAAATTTGACCATTTGATATTATCAAATCGGTATTTTGACAATAAAAACAGTCCTTATTCGATGCCTACGAGCTTCATGAGGTACTTGGCATTAGACTCCCTGCTGATTCCGGGAGCCAGGATGTAGTCGAAAGTTATGCCAGTGTCCGTGTATTTTTCGGAGAAGTGGTAATATCTGACGTTCTTGAAGTTCTTTACGGTATTGTCGACCATGGCATAATCATGTGTCGTCATCATGCCGCAGATATAGTCTCTGGAAAGGTTATGCAGGACCGTAAGTGCACCTTCCGTCCTGTCATCGGAGTTGGTTCCCCTGAATATCTCGTCTATCAAGAACAGCATGGGTTTACCGTCTTCCGCTCCCTCGATGATCTTGGATATCCTGGTAAGTTCAGCTTTGAACGTACTGATGTTCTCTTCGAGACTGTCGACTATCCTCATTGAAGACATAATGCGCATCTTTCCGATGGTAAGAGCGGTACAAGGAACCGGTGCACCCATGTAAGCAAGGATTGAACAGACACCTACAGTCCTTATATGAGTCGTCTTACCTGACATATTAGATCCTGTGATGATGGCTATATCAGATTTGATCTCAACAGAATTGGCAACAGCCGTCTCGTGAGACAGCAGAGGATGAACAATATTCTCACCGTTGAAATACGCATTATCAGCAGGTTCAACGGAATCAACAAAGACCGGGAATTCGCTTGTTTCCGATGCTATTCCGACCTGAGCGGCACACATGAGAGATTCTATGCCTGCGATACCGTCTATCTGTACCCTGAGGCTCGGGCCATAGATATCTGCCCATCTTCCCATGAGATATGACACGAGATAATCGAGAGGACAAACAAGATTAAGGAGCAGAGCAAATATCGGCTGGCTTCTGAGCTGGGCAAAGAAGAGCGCGGTATTAAGAGCATTGAGCGACTCTGATGCAATATATCTTCTGACATTACCTTTGATGTAACTGACGAGCAAAGGAGATTTGAGATCAGCCTTCTCAAGTTCAACGAACAGTTTTTGTATCGTGCTGACCTGCTTGGGCATCTCTCCTGCCGCTTTGAGATATTCACCGTTAAGCTTGAGACCGATTATCCAGACAACAAAATCGATAATAAGCGCAGCTGCTATCGATGCGCCGATAAAGTGGTTGAAGAAGATTATGCAGATGACCGGAACTATCCAGAAACACATGGAGAAGATCGCAAGTATGGCAGGAAGCTTGCTCAGCGGCTTTCCGTTGTCGGCAAAATTCAAAAGCGCTTTGGGGCTCTTGGTCATCTTTCCCAAAGCAGCGATCGCCTGATATGACTCCATGAAATCTTTCCTGTCGATCAGTTCGGCTACCGCCTCTTCCATGAGATTGATATCTTCAACGGTCCTGTCAGACACGGGACTGTACAACAGTTCATCAGCAAATGCTTTCCTTCCGAACTGTGTCTCAGATACATTGTAAAGAGAGAAAAGGGATTTCTTGCCGAACAGATCGAGATCCATGCAATAATCATGATCCGGAATAAAGAATTCGTTTCCGCAGAACCACTCGACCGCATCTTCTATCTCTTCGCGTCTCTTAAGGCCGTATGTGGATACTTCCCTGAGCATCTGGAAATCGCCCTTGATCCTTGCCATGTATTTCTGATTAACAAGGTAGAGGCTCTCAAGATACTCCTGCCTGTCTCTTACACCGTCATGGATGTAGCACAGAAGGAAAAACGCAAAGATAAAAGCACCGCCTGCAAGGGTCAGAACGCCCTGTGCCCCGATCATTCCAAATACGAATGAGAATGTTCCGATAATAAACGAGATGAATCGAAGAACGCTGAGGATCAGGCTCTTACGGCCGGTTGCACGGATGTCTTCTGACAACTCTTCCGCACGTTTCTCGAAATATGCCAGATCAGACTTCATTTCTTGGTCTTAGGCGAAGCCTTCTTGGAAGTTGTCTTTGCTGCCGTTGTCTTTGCTGCAGGCTTTTTTGCGGCTGTCTTTGTACCGGATGCCTTCTTGGCAGTCGTCTTTGAAGATGTGGCCGTTGCCTTTGCAGTCGAAGCCTTCTTTGTTGTCGTCTTCTTAGCCGCAGGCTTCTTTACTGCGGTCTTCTTTGCCGTAGTCTTCTTCTTGGCAGAAGACACACGCTTGGGTACACAGAAATCAAGAACGTCACCCACATTATCGTGAATGGTGAGCATTGCCTTAAGATCCATGTATGTTGAACTCTTGTTGATGATAACGATCCTGTTGTGCTTTAAAAACTGTGCAAAAGTAGCGGCAGGATATACTGTAAGCGATGTTCCTGCGATGATCAGAAGATCACATTTCTTAACAGCCTTGATGGCATCATCGACATTCTTATGTTCAAGATTCTCCTCATAGAGAACGATATCGGGACGGACAATGCCTCCGCACTTATCGCAATGAGGTATTCCTGATTGGGCAACAACATACTCGGTATCGAACTTCTTACCGCATTCCATGCAGTAATTCCTGAAGACAGAACCGTGAAGTTCGATTACGCACTTACTGCCAGCTTCCTGGTGAAGATTGTCTATGTTCTGGGTAATGATAGCCTTGAGCTTGCCCTGTCTCTCAAGTCTTGCAAGAGCCTTGTGAGCCTTGTTCGGCTTGGCATCGGGATATATGAGCTTACGCTTATAGAAATCGTAGAAGATCTCCGTATGCTCCATAAAGAAATCATGCGCAATGATATCGATGGGACGGTATTTTGTACCGCTCTCGGAGTTATAGATACCCGTACCGCTCCTGAAATCAGGGATGCCGCTTTCCGTGGAAACGCCTGCACCGCCTAAGAATACGATGTAGTTTGATTCAGCAATGAGATTTTTAAGCTGCTTGAGCTTATCTTCTCTTACGCTTCCGAGTCTGTCTATTCGGGTCTCCAAAACTTACTCCTTATTAATGATGATCGATAAGATCGTCCAGATCAAAATGACCGTCACCATCATGATCGATTCCGTCAACATCACCGTGACCAAATGCGCCCGAAGCACCGAACATCTCTTTACCGGTAACTCTCTTCTCATCACGGCGCTGTTCAACGAGCGTGCTGATAGCCTTGGAGATCCTCTCGGGCTGCTTGATGCTCTTGATCTCAAGGGTCGGTGTCGACTTATCGGCAGTGCTGAGAACAATGGTACCGACGCCGAATATCTTCTGTCCGAAGGACTGCTTAAGCGTAATATCGAGAACTCTGTAAAGCAGGATCTCTTCACGCTTGATATTGAAAAGTCCTGTCTTAAGATAGAACTTTGATTTGCTGAAACTGTATATTGTAAAAGAGATCGGAAGGCCGAGATATCTCTTTCTGTCCTGCCACATAATATCCTCTTCTTCAGTAAGAGCAGTAAGCTTATCGATCTTAGCCATAATTCTTCCTCCCGAAAATGTCATATATATCTTACATTAAAGCACAACATGTGGCACAGATTAACGGATAATGAAATGAAATTTTAATATTACCCCTCCGTCAGCCGCTCTTTCGTGCTGGGTCAAGTATAGCCTCTGCGTCCAATATCCTCGAATAATCGTATGTCATAAGAGTATTCGCACTGATGATCGCCCTGTCGAAATACAGGTAGTTGTCGCCGTATGTGTAGTACGGTTTCGAGCCGATGCCGAAGAAGATCCTGAAGCCCAGGTTCTTAAGATATACCGCCTCGTCGTCCGTGCCGTAGATGTAGTTGCCGCCGGGATAGACAATCATGTGGACCTCTCCCAGAAGCGGAGCTATCTGCTCGAGCCACTTCTCGGTATCGGCCTGGATCTCTTCCAATGTGCAGGATCTTGCATCGGGAAGGTAGCCGTAAGTACAGGAGGCAAACTGCCATCCCTCGTCCTTCAGTGCATCAGCGATCTTGATGACTGTCTCCTGGTTTGCTGCTATCTCTTCGGGTGTGGGATCGATAGACGGCATATTCTGAGTTGCCAGTGCGGCATTCCTGTCATCGATCTCATCTTCACTTATTACGTAACCGAATACGGACTCGTATCCGCTTATCGAGATGATGCCCTTTGCACCGTCAAAAGTGAAATCCGGATGCAGCTCGACGAACTGGTCGAGTATTCCGATGCACTCGCAAGTCCTGCTGATGACGACTTCTTCATCACCGTTCTCATCTAAGGTAACATATTGTCCGCACACCTGGCCGCTGTCGTTCAGGACAAGCTGTCTGCATGTGCCGTAATCGTAAGCAGTCGCGCTGTATGTAAGGTTCTCGATTACGATAATGAGAGGCTTCTTGCCGACAGGCACCGTGAGGTTGCGCTCGATCAGATAAGACGGATCTTTCATGTCGATGAGATTCTCGGGATTTACCAGGCAATAACCGCCCTCATAGAGCTGCTCAAGCATTGTCTCGAACTCTTCGCAGGTCAGATACAATCCGCTCTCGTCACTGGCATAACCTTCAGCAAAAGCCGTATCCGTATCAGCGATAAGAGACCTGACACAGAGAACCTCGATGGTTCCATAGTATTCATAGGTCTCTGTCGTATTGCCGGTAGCCTGCAGGAGATCTGATTTGATCCTCTCGTCATCCGGGAATATAACGGCAAGGTCAGACAGAAGGACTTCAGCCGAATAGTACTTGAATGTCTCGAGCATGTGCTCGCACTCGGCGATCATAGGCTCGTACATTATGTCTTTGATCTCTTCTATTCTGTTTATGGAGTACTCATAGACGAAGCCTTCGTACCCGTCGGCCACTTCCTGATAGTACTTAACGGCACTGATGTAATCGCCTTTATCGAAAGCAGTCTCCGCCGTCTGAACTTCACCCGTTGCCGTCTCGATGCTGTCAAGCTCACGCAGAAGCGGACCTGACGTTGCAGCAAGGTTGCCTATGGGCTCGAGCTGATCGAAAACAAACATTACATCAGGCTTCTCCGTCTTGCCCAGAAGGAAGCTGACACATAGATCGTTGAGCCACTTGTATACGACCGACGATGTAAGCTCGTCCATCGAATCGAGGAACTCGACATCAGACGGCATCGGAACATATCTCTCCGTAAGAATCTTGTTGCACAGGGCATCAGTCCTCTCGGAGACTATGGCCTCCATCTGCGAGAGCATCTCGGTCTGGGCAGTAAACTTGAACGCATCTTCCGGTTCGGCAGAGAGCACCTCATCCTGGACACTCCTGTATATCGCCAAAGCCTCCTCATAATCTCCTCTGTCCAGGGCCGCCTGGAAATTAGGGATCGTCATGTTTGCATATGCATTCGTCCTGCCGACTATGGCGAAAACGATAAACGCCGCAGCAACAGCTACAGCGCATATGATCGCAGCCGTAATATAAAACTTTCCGGCTTTCTTCTCCCCTTCGTCTTTAATCTTGTATTCCTTGGAGAATGTAATCAATTCAGATCGTCAAAGCTTATCTGCTTCGCCTCCAGAGATTTCTCCCTGATGTAGTATCCGATAGCGGGAACTTTACGGATCCTGTAATACTCAGGGTCAGTTACTGATACTTCTTCAAGTCTTGCAAGACTCTTAAGAACAGATCCCTTCTTAGAGACAAGGAGCTGTACGCCCTGCGTTGTCCTGGTCGTCTTGAGCGGAATAAGGGACGACTTGAAAACCGCCGCCTTATCAAGGCTGTTCGTAACGATGAGGTCGGGATCCTCTTCTTCGTTCAAAAGAATAAATCCGACCGGTTTGCTTCCGTCGTAATATGCCTTAAGGAGCTTCTTACGGTTCTGCTTTGTCTCATAAGTATTGATCGGGAATCTTGCCGCCTTGCCGTTCTCAAAGGCAATGAAGAGTATTCCCTTATAGTCACGCGTCGAGATCATGAACACCGGCGTCTCATCTGCTTCCATGTCGAGAACGCTTCTAAGGAAGTGGCCCAGATCACCAGGCTTTGTGTCGGCGAAATCATAGACATGGGCCTTATAGAGATTGCATTTGTCGGTGAAGATCAGCAGGTCGGATCTGTTCTCAGTCTCAAAGCCCATAAAGATCTCGTCATCTTCCTTGGTCTTGAGCTCGCCTGCATTACGCAGGGAATTCATCGTATGCTTCTTGAGGTATCCGTGACGGGTAAGCATAAGGTGAAGAGTATAATCCGGGATTACCGCAGCAGCCTCGAATACCGGTGCTTCCTCAGCAACGATAAGCTCAGTCTTCCTGGGCTTGCCGTGCTTTGTGGCAACCTCTCTCAAAGCCTTAACAATAAGTGTGTTGATCCTTCTCGGGCTGTTGAGGATATCCTCAGTATCTGCGATATCTTCCTTGAGCTTATCCCTGTCAGAGATACGGTTGACGATATACTGCTTGTTGATGTTGCGGAGCTTGATCTCAGCAACATATTCAGCCTGCTCCTTATCGATGTCAAAGCCCTTCATTAAGTTAGGGATAACATCTTCTTCAAGTTCCGTGTTGCGGATGATCTTGATGGCCTTATCGATATCAAGGAGGATCTGAGCAAGACCGTCGAGCAGATGGAGCTTTTTCTTCATCCTGTCGAGGTTGAACCTGAGCTCTCTTGATATGCAGTTTCTTCTCCATTCAAGCCATTCGTCAAGGATCTGGGTTACGCCAAGAACTCTCGGATTGCCGTTGATAAGTATGTTGAAGTTGCAGGAGAAAGTATCCTGAAGCTTCGTGAATCTGAAGAGCTTGGCCATGAGAGCCTCATGGTCAGTACCTCTCTTGCAGTCGATCGTTATCTTGAGACCGTCAAGGTCTGTCTCGTCTCTTATGTCGGAGATCTCCTTGGCCTTGCCGGACTTAACGAGATCGGCGATATTGTCGATGATAGCCTCAACGCTCGTGGAATAAGGGATCTCCGTGATCTCGATGAGATTATGCTTGGCATCGACATTGTATCTTGCTCTTACCGAGAATGTACCTTTGCCTGTCTCATATATCTGTCTCATCTGTTCCCTGTCATACAGGATCAGTCCGCCGCCGGAGAAATCGGGCGCCGGCATGATATCAAGAAGGTCGACAGTATTATCTTTCAGGTATGCTTCAGTCGCATCGCAGACTTCTTTCAGGTTGAAAGAGCAGATGTTGGAAGCCATACCGACAGCGATACCCTGGTTGGCATTGACGAGCACAGCAGGGAAAGTCGTGGGAAGAAGCGACGGTTCCTTAAGCGTTCCGTCATAGTTATCCACCAAATCGACAGCATCGTGATCGATACCCTTGAAGATCTCTTCACAAATCTTCTCGAGCCTTACTTCCGTATATCTCGGAGCAGCACACTGCATGTCACGCGAATACTGCTTACCGAAATTACCCTTTGAATCGACATAAGGATGCAAAAGCGCTCCGTTGCCGCGGGTCATTCTGACCATCGTGTCATATATGGCAGCATCTCCGTGAGGATTGAGCTTCATGGTCTGGCCGACTACATTGGCAGACTTCGTACGGTTGCCGTTAAGAAGGCCCATCTTGTACATCGTGTACAGGAGCTTTCTGTGCGAAGGCTTGAAGCCGTCGATCTCAGGGATCGCACGCGATACGATAACGCTCATCGCGTACGGCATATAGTTGGTCTCTAGTGTCTCCGTAATGGGCTGAAGCACAGGCGCCATATCGGCTGCCTTGGCATCCGTAAGCTTTGCCTTCAGTGAATTACTGTTATTCTCAGGTTCTTTTTTCTTTCTAGCCATTTATGTTCATCTCCGTTTATCCGATATCTAGCATATCGAGGTACAGGTGTCCGTCCTGCTCGATGTGCAGTTTTCTTCCGGCGAGGTTATCACCAAGAAGCAGATCGAACACTTCCGACATCTTCTGCGCATCTTCGGAGCAAACCTTGATAAGTCTTCTGGACTTTGGATTCATGGTAGTCTGCCACATCATCTCAGGCTCGTTCTCACCGAGACCCTTCGATCTCTGAATCGTGCAGAGCTTGGGATCGACCTTGGACAGTATCTCCGCCTTCTCCTTCTCGTTGAACGCGAAATACGTCTTCTCCTCTGCGTTCTTACCCTTCGCCCTGTACGTGATCTCGAACAACGGTGACTCTGCGATATAGACATAACCCTTATCGATCAAGGTCGGTGTAAGCCTGTAGAGCATTGCAAGGATGAGTGTCCTGATCTGGAAGCCGTCGACATCCGCATCGGTACAGATTACTATCTTGTTCCATCTGAGGTTCTCGATATTGAAAGCCGACAAGTCCTTGTTGTGCTTGTTGGATATCTCAACTCCGCATCCCAGGACCTTGAGAAGATCGGTAATGATATCGCTCTTGAAAATGGTCGCATAATCAGCTTTGAGGCAGTTTAAGATCTTACCTCTGACAGGCATCACAGCCTGGAATTCAGCATCTCTTCCGAGTTTGACGGAACCCAAAGCGGAATCACCCTCAACGATATAGAGTTCTCTCTTGTTAACGTCTCTGGATCTGCAGTCTACGAACTTCTTGATCCTGTTGTTGATGTCGAGCGAGCCCATGAGCTTCTTCTTGATGTTGACTCTCGTCTTCTCGGCATTCTCTCTGGAGCGCTTATTGACCAGTATCTGCTCGAGGACCTTATCACCGGCATCCTTGTTCTCCGTGAACCAGACTTCAAGATTGTTCCTTATAAGCTGTGTCATGAAGTCCTGGATGAACTTGTTGTTGATTGCCTTCTTTGTCTGGTTCTCATATGAGGTCTGAGTCGAGAAGGTATTGGTGACAAGGATGAGTGAATCGGCGATATCCTGGAAGATGATCTTGGATTCGTTAGACTTATACTTGTCGCGGAGCTTGATCTGACGGTCAACTTCGGAAACAAAAGCAGACCTTACTGCCTTATCCGGAGAACCGCCGTGCTCGAGGAAACTCGAGTTATGGAAATACTCGAGATCATTGATATTGTTGTTGAAGCAGAAAGCTACCTCTGCCTTGACCTTGTACTCGTCACGGTCTTCCTTGTCACGCCCCTTGCCTTCACCTGAAAAGAAGAAGGAATCCGTAAGTCCTCTCATATCGGAGAGCTCGTCAACATAACCCTTGATACCCTCGGGATAGTTGTAATGGAACTCTTCGCCGGATTCAGCATCCTTGAGGATGAACTCAATACCGCTGTTGATGACGGACTGACGCTTGATGATGTCCTTGAATGTATCAAGCGGGATGATAGTCTCGGTGAACACTTCTGAATCGGGCTTCCAGCGCTGGACCGTACCCGTTCTCTTGAACCTGTAAGGCTCTGTCTGGAGCTCGGTTACAGGATTACCCTTCTTGAATGACATCGAATACTTTGTCTTGTCGCGGAATACCGTAACATCGAAGAATTCTGACGCATACTGGGTAGCACATGCACCGAGACCGTTAAGTCCAAGCGAGAACTCGTAGTCTCCCGCAGTATTGTTGTTATACTTGCCGCCTGCATAGAGTTCGCAGTAAACAAGTTCCCAGTTGAAACGCTGTTCTTTAGTGTTGTAATCGAGAGGGATACCTCTTCCGTAGTCCTCGACTTCGATCGTTCCGTCAGCAAAACGCGTGATGAAGATCTGGTTGCCGTAACCTTCCCTTGCCTCATCAATGGAATTGGACAGGATCTCAAAGAATGAATGGATGCAGCCTTCCAGATTATCCGAACCGAAGATTACCGCCGGACGAAGTCTTACTCTGTCAGCACCCTTGAGCATCTGAATGCTCTCATTGCCGTAATTAGCTTTTGACGCCATATCTTACTCCTCTTATTATTTCAGATAAAATTATAGCATAAGGTTTGAAAATCAAAGTCCCAATTCAAGGACATAAAAAAACGCGTCATAAAGGACGAAACCTTATCTGACGCGTCTGGTGAGCCATGGGGGACTCGAACCTCCGGCCCACAGCTTAGAAGGCTGTTGCTCTATCCAGCTGAGCTAATGACCCTGGAGCGAGTGATGGGAATCGAACCCACGTGGTCAGCTTGGAAGGCTGAAGTTCTACCATTGA